>ERZ773022.111-NODE-111-length-81046-cov-16.307330_pt1 | contig 81046 bp, 97 predicted proteins | sample MGYA00580839_ERZ773022 | MGnify/ENA primary metagenome ERZ773022 (study PRJEB29015, sample SAMEA2738020) | human oral metagenome | biome: human oral; feature: human-associated habitat; material: dental | place: China | collected 2044 ...
TAGCTAAGTTAGAGTAGTAGGATTCACTGCTTGCTCTCAATTTTGCCTCAGTCTGAGCTGTCTGATTTATCAACCCAAAAGATACTTGAATAAATGCTCGCTCTCTTAATGGGGAACTCATGCTTGCTTGATATTCTTTTGATACTTTCTGCATAAATCCCCCTATAAACCTGTGTCAATTAGATTGACTCTACAATTTCTGTAATGTGTGGGTGTGCCATCATCAGTAACCCAATAAGGTTCCGCTGTTCTATCACCACAATACATTCTGAGTGTTTTTCGAGCATTCGTATAAGGGTCATTAAATGTGACATTTACATAAAAGTTTTGTAGTAATGATAATATCCTCTGCCACTCATTTGCTGTGAGCCACGCCCATTCGAGCCCATCTATTTTATATTGGTCTCGTCCAATTCTCTGACCCACAACAGCCCCATTACCATCTCGACCCGCATTTACAGCGGTTGTGATTACTACCTTTACTCCCCTTTTACAAGGGGGGAGAGCGTAACCATTGATTGAAATATACGCCATATTTACCCCCTATCTTGCAAATACAAATCCGTTAGCGTTTTTCTGTGTCTCTACCACGTCGCTGACGGTTCTACCGCCAATTTGTACTACGGTACGTTCGCTCTTATCTGCCTGTCGCTTTGTATCGACTGCTATTTCTCGCAATGTCGGTTCTATATACTCTCTGAATAGGTCGGCTAGTTCTTGCTGCGATGTACCATCTGCTCGAGATTGTGCGGTTAGTCTCTGACTTTCTGCAAACAAATTATTTGCCACGTTTTCTGAGAGCTCGTATAGTGGTGTTGGTGTTTGAGACCTATTGATAGCCTCAGCACTTATCAAAATCGCATTGATTACTGAGTTCGTACATGCCACCAAGAGGCTGTTCATCTGTGACCAATAACCTGTGAACTGTAGCATACCACTGATTACAGCACTCCTCATTGCTAGCTTGATTTGTGACTGATTCAATACCTCGGTCTGACCATTTATGTGCCCAACCATTTCCGCCCCGGATTCGCCGGCTATGAACATAGAACCGTGTAGAGCATTGCTAGTACCGTTAGCGTACATTGGTATGTTGCCCCAATGACTCTGATTACCATTTCGTACATATCCACCATCGGCAAAAGTACCGAATAGATGAGATTTGAAATAGCCCCCACCTGATAATCCAAAGAAATGTTTAACCGATTTCCAATTCTTCTTTTTCAGCGATACATCGACTGTAATAGATGTGCCTATTAAATTTTCTAAGCTATGACCTCTAGCCAATCTTAGATATACACCAACGGTGACACTTCCACCGGCTCCGACCCATGCCGCAACGGTTGTCCAACCCTTTTTAACAAGCTGAATTGCTTGACTGAGCGTTGGTATATCACCTATCCATTCTTTTACAGTTCTCCAATCTTTACGTTTTAATCGGATTCGCTGACTGAGTGTTGGTATGTCACCTATAAATGAGCTGATTGTAGACCAACCGTTTTTGACTAAGTTTACTCTTACCGTAACGGTTACTCCTAAGTTGTCCGATAAATTGTAATTGCCACCGTTTTTACCTAGAACTTTCTTGAGTTCTTTTAGAGCACCTTTGTAACTTACCATTAACTCTTTACATTCTTCAAGCTTAGGTACAGCTTTTTTTAACTCTCGTCTTAATGCCGACGCTTGCACACTTATTTTGTGCACATCATCAGATAGGCGTTCGATAGGGTCTGCTAAGAAGAAATCTAGCACCTTATCTATGGTTGCACCAAGCCCCGCTATAGCTGAGTTTTTCGTATAGTCCCATACAGCTTTTGCAAAATCACCCATAAACCTACCGAAATCATACATATCGTCTTTGAGTTTAGGTAGCTTATCATTCAATCTACCTAATGCCGGAGCGAGCCTTTCGCTCAAACTATTTGCGACACGCACTAGACTGTTCACAAATAATACGAGTGCCCCTGCGAGTTCGAGCAATAATGCTGTACCTATCGCAATCGCCATCGGTATTGTTCCCGCTGTTCCGACTGCGATTAGCCCTAATCCTGCGGTTACCACACCTATTCCAACCAATAATACTGTTCCGTATTTGATTCCTTGTTTGATAGTGTCGCCATTGTCTAATACAGGTTGCCATGCTTTACCAACTCTATCGAGTAGTTTCGCAACAAGTATGATTTCACCGAGGAATATAGCGGTTGCTACACCTATCTCAACTAATACTGCGATTCCTAAACCCATCTGAGGAGCGATTGTCTTGCCGGCTTGACCGAGTATATATGTAACTCCGCCAACTGCGATAAGTGTGAGTGTACCCAATGTCATACCTTTGAGTATCTCATCCTTGTTCTCAATTACAGGCGACCACGCTTTACCCACAAGACCTAATTCATATCCGACAAGAACGATTCCGCCTACAAATAACGATACCGCTGCGATAACCTCGGTCATTATCACAAGACCCAAGCCCATATCTTTAGCAAGATTCTTTAGCTTACCTGTCATCCCTGATTTAACAGGGCTAACGGTTTCTGTTGCCTCAGTAATAGTCTTTGTCTTTTCTAAAACATCCACTTTTTTAAATGGGAACTTTAGTTTTGAGAACCAACCAAATGTTAAACCTATTCCCGCTAACATCTCGATTGCACTGATAATAAGTTTAGGTGAGCGAAAACCCGACCAATCGCCTTTTTTAAGTTTTGATATGGCTTTTCTCAACTCATCAATCGTGCCCGATATACCTTGAATTATCATTCCTATTCCAAGAGTTTTCCAGTTTCCTGTCATAAGTCCTATAGCAATTCCGATATTACCAATCCCATGGATTACATCTTGGATGTCATCAAAGTTAATACCCTTTTTAGAGATATGTCGCAAAGCTGTGACAATTTCACCGATACCTTGCACAACTTTCAGTGCCCCACCAAGTTTTGTTTTGCCGAGAATTATGAACGAATCACCAAGCATACCTGCAAATTCGGATATTGCTTTTCCTACGGTGGAGAAATTCGCACCCTCTTTCGCTATTCTATGTATAGCCTCAATAAACTCTAGGATATCTTGTACAAATAATATCGCACCGACCAATTTTAGACCGTTAAATACCCCACCTAATTTTTCGATATTCTTAATAGATGATATTAAACTTTTCGATATTTTCCATGTACCAAATGCAACTCCGATAGCTGTCACGGTTTCTAGTATATGCCCGAACCTAGTGTCCATTAACTCGCTCCAACTATTTATCTCTTTGTCAAGACCGAGCCATTTTTTCATCTTTTGAAAAATCTTTTCAAACTTTGGTACAATTTTACCGAGCGTAAAGTCATAAGAGTCTAGGTCAAAATCCATTCCCGAACCCAGTCCGTCGATACCACCGACTCCGCCTGCACCACCGCCACCGGCTCCACCCGAGCCCTGTTCTAGTGGCGATATAATATGTAGTTCGTCAATACCCAGCAAAGCGTTTTTAAGCTCCTTGGCTTTCTTTGTAGCACCGCCTAGAGCCCTACCCGCATTATTTGCGTTCTTGGTCATGCCCCCTAAAGCATTACTACCTTTCTTTACACTGCTGTAGTCAATATCGACTTTCTTATAACCAAATAATCTCGCTAGTACATTCGCCATCAGAGTAATTACTTTAGCTACAGCAATTGCATATGGCAATATAGCCTGTAGCATTGGAATAAACATATTACCAATTGCCCTCGCCGCCTGTGTTATCTGAGCCTTGAATATTCTAAGCTGATTAGCAGGTGCGTCGATTGTTCTCGCCATGTCACCTTGTGCTACAGTTACCTGAGTCAAAATAGCATGGTATCTCAACTGAGCCTTTTCCGCCTGCGTCATGCTATTCACACTCTGATTTATACCGAGGTTATAAGCCTCTTGCTGCAATCTTGCTACAGATAAGTCAAATCCTAGTCGTCTTAGTGGTTCTAGTTCGCCAGCTATACCAGACTGTAGTTTCTGCATTGAATCTTCATAGCTAATATTAAAGAATGATGATAGGTCATATCCTAGCTGTGTTAGATTCTTTGACATGATATGGGCTCTATCACTAGCTACACCAAATCCCTCAGTAATCGTGTTAAATATACCTTGATTTCTCATCCATTCAGCAGGGTCGATTCCCATTGCGTCACTGACCTTTTCACCAAATTCCTGAGCGGACTTAGACCCATCCCCCATAGAGGCTGTGAATAAGTTCAAATCCTCGATATACTTATTAGATTCTGTTATAAAGTTGCCGAGTTTGTCTCTGAGTTGAGAAAACCCAACCCACACCATTTTTGCCTTTGCATATACGCCAATTAGACTAGCTTTTAGCCCATTGTTAGCCTCTGTAACTTTACTAGACGTATACGCCATCTTTGAGAACTTGCTTGGTAAATTGCTTATATGACCTTGGATTCGCTGTATGCTCACCCCTAGTGGTACAAACACACCCGTTAGTTCTTTTAGATTGGCAATTAGACCTTTTATATCCATAGCGGATAGACTTGTCGCTAGTGCCGGCAATTCTTTGAGTTGGTTCATTACATTTTTCAACCCTGTGCCGCCTTTTATTTGCGACAAACTAGCCATACTTTTCGATATTTCATTAAGATAGGAATAATCCCCACCTTTAAAGTTTCTCAATCCGTCAGAAATGCTCCTAAGTTGATTTCCAAGAGATGAAGATATTCTATTTTTGCTGACATCGGATAGTGTTTTGATAGCACCCGATAAGTTTCTAATTTTACTTGACGCCGACCCATCTAACGAACGAGTCGCCTCATCAAGTCGTTTTAGCTCACCAATAACGCTATCTAATCCTATTCCACCTTTTAGGGACTCTCTAAGTTTTGTCAATGACCCCGTTAGGGCGTTGACACCATTAACTGCTGACTGCGACGATGATTGTATTTGTATTTCTAATGCGTCAATCCTCATTGCGTCTGACATCTTTCTCCCCCTTTTCGTTGAATTTTGCGTTATTGCTCACTGCGAACATTTCCATAAATTGTTTAGCCTTAGCTCTATTCGATTCTTCCTGCTTTTCCTTAGCGTCCGCTACTGCTGTCTGACCAATTGGATATGCCTCGGTCAAATATTCAACAGGCTCGTGACCACCAAATACAGGTGTGATTCTTAATATTGCGTCATATATGTATCGACCTTGTAACCAAGCCATCTGATTAGCTTTTATCGTTTTAATCTCCTCGGCTTTTCTGAACGCTGTTACCATGATGGGGTCATCGTTCCAAAATTGGTTATAAGTCATACCCATAGCTAAATAATAAGGGCATTGCTCATTGAAAATATCCGTATAAGGTGTTAGAGAGAGGCTTTGTAGCAAAACCTCTCTCTTATTATCATTGATGTCGGGCGACGAATCGTCTAAAAATCCGTCGTCCACTCCAAGTTTCCCTTTTTTGCCGGTTCTTCTACAAGTGTCATAATTGGTTCGTTATACATTTCCGCCAACTTACCGATTAGTTCCGACTTGTTGTTCATCTTTTCATAAATCTCATCTATAAGCTTACGCTGTACAAATCTGTGATTTGCAAGGAATGAGCCGGCAAATAGCTCAGGTAGAGTGCTCATAGGCTTTGTGTCCACTTCGGACGCAATGAACCCTCTTTTTTCCATCTCCGCTACGGTTTTTCTTGTGAACTCCAATGTGTAATCTTTTCCATCATAAGTAAATTTTAGCTGTTTCATTTATATCTCTCCCTTTCTTAACTTACACTGTAGTATCTAGTGTGATAGGTGTTGATGGTGCAATTGATATCTTCATCTTAACAACCTCATTTACACTACCGCCATTAGGTGGGGTCACTGTGAGCTTGCCCTTGAATCTAAACTTACCGTCGTCACCCTTTGGTGTTAGTGTTCCGGCTGTTTCTGTACCACCGAACCATACTCCGTATTCCTCATCCTTACCCTCGAGTGCTTTTAGCTTTTTATAATCAGCTAGTGTGTAGTTAGCACCGAACTCGAGTGTACCACCCGATAGGATTCCCGGCTCAGATGTTTTCATACTGTCTGATAGTGTTGTTGTATCTAGCATTTCAGGTGCACCACCGAGGTCAGGAAAACTTGTAATATCAAGCACTTTTTCCCAAGTAGACGTATTCTTTTTCATCAAAAAAGTCTTATATGTGATGATTGCCATAAATTACCCCCTATATATATTCTTTTCTTTCGATACAACCGCTCTATACTGAGCGATTATTCTATAAACTGTTGCGTCGTTCTCATTTTGAATTGGACTCGCACCCATGCGATTAAACCCCAATTCTCCGAAAACATTATCAACCATTGCTAATATGGATTTGCATTCAGCTTTTTTACCGCTGACCTTATTTGAGTAAATATTGATTCGATACATCACTTGAGCGTGGTTCTCGACACAATCTGTACTCCTCGTCTTACGATACGCTTGATTATCCATTTCCACGATAGATACACAAGGGAACGACGGTGGTGCTTTCACATATTCACCCGTGATAAATATATTCTTGTATGTTGCTTTTAACTGCTTAGATACAGCATTGTATATTTCATTTTCTATATCTATCACCCGTATATCTCCCTTACTATTTTAGGTAATTCCGAGCACACTATCATAAGTGCCTCGTACATCGGTGCTTGCATTGGTGTACCGTGAGTGAGTATCAACTCGCCACCATCCATATACCCCCAAACATCTCTACGACCTAGACCGTGACCATAACTACCTATAGTCATTCCTAGCTCATTACCTTTTTCGTGTGGTGACTGACCGACTGAGCCATTGTGGTACACACCTGCACCAAACTCAACCCATACTGCGTCCTCACCTCTTGTGACCACTATCGTGGTATTACCGCTGCTTGTGTGCGATACTGTTACATTAGCATTTTCGGTTTTACCATTTATTAAGTCGCTAACAATCGCTGAATCAAATCCCGATTGAGCGTGAGATTCTAGCACTCTCGCTATCTCCTCACGCAAAAGTCTTTCTTTTTCTAAGAGCTCCAATTTGTATCGCTCTAGCTTTTGGATAGCTTTATCGACGCTATCTTGCGACAATTCAACCTCAATCTGCATTATGATACCGTCACCTTACTAATCGCTATAAGTGTCGAATTAAGGCTTTTCGCTACTTTCTTCACGATGTAATTATGTGGTGTCAGGATTTGACCCGAGATATCTCGCTCCAGCTCACCACTAACTGTAACTCTAGGCTCAGTGTCTAACCATAAAATAGTGTATTCATCTATCGCCGGTGACACATTGTCTAGTGCGATTACACGGTCATAATTCTCAGTATCACCGAAAAGTTGACTTTCTGTCTCCCCTCTCGCCGATGATATATTAGCTCGATATTTTATCGGATTTGCTCTCTCTATCTGATATTCACCTGTTCTATTGCCATATTCGTCGATTATTTCCGACTTGCCGATATATGGTGAATACCAAAATGATGTCTTATTTCGCTCTAAGCATTTCACTTCATCACCCCCACAATGGGTGTGATTTGAGCAAGTAATGACCAAGGTATATCCCCAGATTCGTAACTCCTAGAAATACCATTTTCGGTATGTATTTTCTGCCCCTCTGCTCCTCTTTTGTTGAGCATGTATACTGCTATCTCACATTGCATTATTTCATACTTCTCAGGTATGGCTTTCTTATCACTACCAAACGGATATAACCTGTTTAATATTTTCTTCTCTGCAATTTTGAGGTAGGCGAGCAAAGTTTCATCAGTGTCGTCTCCCTCTGACATTGCCTTTACCATACTGAGCTTTTCACTATCTGTCACTTTGCTACCCCCTCGCTATTGAAAAAGGAAAATGAATGAAAACCAAATTAAGGTGTGATTATAATCTTCACTGCCTTTGACTCGTCAGTGAGTGCAGCAACGTAGTATTTTCTTGAGAAAATGCTGTTCTTTCTTATATTTGCCTCTCTCTGCTGTTCAATTTCTGTACCCTTTTTGTTGAAAAGTGTTACAGCGTCCTTTACACCGACAATACAGGTGCCGGCTACTGCGTCTTTCTTTGTGTAGAGATTGATTCCCGCTACAGTACCTACATAACCCGTTCTCGCAAAACTCTCAACGTACTTTAGGTCATCCTTTAGAGCCTTACGCACCGACGCCATGTCTTTTGGGTTTACAAAACCGAATGCGTTAATGTCCTGTGGGTCGTTATCTGTACCCTCAACATTTATAAGAGAGATTGCGTCAGCGAATGCTGCAAAGTCATAAGCCTTTGGCTTTACATTTAGTTTTGCCTTATTGTACTCGGCGAAGATATCAGCATTCACTGTGTTAAACATATCCGCACCCATGTACTTTAGCCCTGTTGGAACAAGCATTGGGTCTGTCATGTCCTGCTCATCGAAATACTCGAATCTGCTCTGAGCTAGTGCGATTGTGTAAGGCTTTTCTGTGTACTTCACCTCGATTGACTTTGTGTTTCCCGCACCCATAGCCAACTTTTCAGCTCCGTTTACTGCACTGTAAACGTTAATCTTACGTTCCATGCCCGGTGTACCGACAAGACTATTGTCAACCTTACAAAATTGTGTCAAATCAATATGGGACTTATAAGCGTCCTCTATTTCATTTGATAGATAAAAATTACTATATATTGTGTGTGCCATTATTCATTACCCCCTGTGTATAGTGTTTCATATTCCGTTGGGTTGTCATTTGCAAACGCTAATCTTTCCATCGGTGATAGTTTCCTAAACGCCTCTAAGGTCATTCCCTTTCCACTACTATCACCCTCGGGCTTAGGTGTGGAACTGAGAATATCCGCCTTAATCTTACTCTCCACATTCTGTAAATGTAATTTCTGATTGGCGAACACCTTATCATTATCACCATCAACCATTGCTGTCGCTGTTTCGGTAGCCAATTCGTCAGCATAACCCATTGCTAGGAACTGAGCTTTGTACTTTGCTATTTCACTCTCCTTGAGTAGTGCTGTATAAGATGTTTGTAATTCCTCAAACGCCTCTTTATCTTCTTGAGCCTTTTTCTCATCTTCACTCAGCTTATCCCTCAGCTCTTTCTTCTTTGTGGCAAGTTCCGACGCGGTTTTATCGAACGCCTCTTTTTTCACATAGCCCGAATAATCAGGCTCTGCAAAATTGTATCCCTCTAGTGCCTTTATTTTCTCAGCCTCGCTCATTGCCTCGTAGCCGACAATTTTTGTCAAATCAATTTTTGCCATGATACCCTCTTTCTGTGTTTTTACATCTTCTCTGATACTTTGTGTTTTTACTTCTCTGTAGTCTTTTGTGTTTTTACATCTTCTCTGATGTCATTATCTAAAACGGTAGTCCCCGTCTTATCATCTTTATTCTCGTTGTAATAGTCCATACTCATCGCATAAGCCGACTCGCTATCTGTGAACAATCCACAGTGTGAAAAAGCTAATTGTGGGTGAATCTTCTCGTTATTGAGCATTGATACAAGTACCTGCGATTTGCTCTGTACCGCCTCATAATTACGACGTGTAAACTTCATGTCTATATCTTTGAGTTTTAGAGTCATACCACTCATATCTCTACAGATTTTGAGTACCAATTTCAGCATTTGCTTTTCAGCTCGCTTAAACACGTTCTCACTATCTTTGGCTCTAGCCTCGGCGTCTGACCACCCATCTCTCAACACAACTGCTGACCCCGTATCACTTGTAGATGTTCCACCATTGCGATTAGGCATTCCACATATTGTGAGCACAGACTGATACATATCGTTTTTTAAAGTCTGTACCTGTACTTGATTTAGCTCCTTTACAATAAGGTCGACATCTATATTCCCACCCTGACTGTTAGGTGGAATCTTAATTGCCCCCTCTTCGAGAAATCGTTTGAAATCCTCTAACTCAATATCGCAACCTACAAACTTCCAATATGCCTGTACAAATTGCTCTACGCCATCCATACGATTACTATCTACAGTATTGATTGCGTCTAATAGTGGTAATACGGTTTCAAATGCCCCTAATCTTGAATTATTTGCCGGATATTCAAAAATAGGAATCATACCCATAGTATGCGGTTTCTTCTTTATAATCTTATCGTCACACACCAAATAATAAGTAGTATCCGTGTAAACCGATTTAAACACTCGGTCATTCTCATCTATACGTTCTTTAACCGCCATCAGTGGTTTGTTACCGATTTCGTTTGAATAAACAATGTATGTATCTCGTGGGTCAAGTGTATACATTTCAAACGGACAATCATCTTGTTCATCAGGTTTATCGGCTAAAACTAGTCGATATGCTGTACCACATATCATTTGCCACTCTACAATTTCTTGGTCTTGACTGGCTTTGTCCTCAGCGAACATTAACTCATTAAGTCTGTTGATTTCATCGACAATTCTATCTCCACCATTACGACTTACGTATTGTATAGGTTCACCACAAAGATAACCTACTTTAAACGCTACGATTTCATTTGCTCGATTTTCAACAATCTTGTTGCAAATATCCTCACGAATCTCTTTTGTTCTATATCGGATAGGTTGGTCGCCTTTATAATACCTGTAGAGATAGTCAATCTCGCTACGATTGGCACTATGTTCGGACGCAACTTTATTTAGAATGTCAAGTAAATTATCCGGTGTGACTTTTGACACACCGATTTTTATGACACGCCTACCACTTAGTTGTCTTTTATATAATTTAGGTTTGGATGTATCTATAACGTGTGCCAATTTCAACTCCTCTTTTTAAATAAAAATAGTGCATAACTACAAGTTTTTACTTGCAATTATGCACCATTCTTTGGAAGAAAACCTCTGCTAATTATATTATAGTACAACATATTGTGTTTGTCAATACTTTAACCGTTATATGTACTATATATAGTATATTAAATTGGACGACCGAACACCTCAATCTTACCATTAGTTAATGACTGAGCAAATTCAGAAAACATCGCCATACCATCAGGTACGTCGTCATGTTTATTTTTACCTAGCACGGTATACGAACACAACATATCCATCATTTTACCATAATCACTTTGTCGCCTATACAAACTCCTGTCTTTAAATAAACAATGCTCTTTGACCCAACCGCTATTGACTATGATTTTGGTTTCCTTGTTTGCTGTAGTATATTTTGTAGTGATTCGAGTGTTGCCGCCTTTTTCTTTTATCTCCTTATTTACTTTCTCTGCTATTCTTCCCCCGGCTGAGTTGCTCTCAAACCGACACATCTGAACATCGTTAATCATCAACACTGCGACTAGCCTAGCGTCCACAATATGAGGCAAACCATTATCACAAACACAATCTTCAATATAGTAGTCGTTCCCAAATTTATATCCTACTGGTAAAAACGCATAGTCTTTACCCCTATCTTTCGTATCGCATATACCTATAATTGCGTCAGGCTCACCATCGGGTAATTCAAAGTACCGCCTTAGTTCCTCTTCGTGGTACAATAAACCCTCACGTTCAATAGGTTCGTTCATATACACAGCTTTCCATGACGCCTCGTCCATTATTTCTCGTTGCTCTCGATACTGCTCTGTAGTAAATCCAACGTCGTATGGGTAGAAAAAATTAGATTCATCGTTTTCATCCATAGCAGGAACTCGGATAAATTTTGCCCTCGCATTACCCTCGTATTCTCGTTCTAATCGACCTATGACATCATGCACTGACCACCTTGTAGCGATATGTAGTTCCTTGCACTTACTACCTTGCTTTCTCTGTCTAAGGTCGGTTGTGTACACCCCCCATAGCTTGTCCAATCTCTCTTTCGATAGTGCAACCTCTAGTCCTGATACAAGGTCATCACAATATAACAGGCTCATCGCTCGATACAACCCTGCATTACCTGTACCAACCGAGGTAAACTCAAGTGTCTCAAATCTTTGTCGTCTATCAATATCGATTCTACAATCCTTGGCATTGGTGCTAGTGACCGATAGACCTGAAAATACATCACTCCACAAATACTCACCAGCTGGGTCTAGGATTCTCAGACACTCATCATAAGCACCTCGGATAAACGAATTAGAATGCGAACCGATTAGAGATGGCTTATTGGGTTCTCGACCCGCTATCCATGTCAAATAAAATATAGCAAGCGTACTCTTCCCAACACCCGGGGGCAAACTAATTGATAGTATATCCAACTTGTCATCTGCCAAATCCTGTAACGATTTCACCACGTCGTGCAATGCCTTACGCCTTGGAATATAAAACTTTTTATCCGGGTCACGCTCCCACTCCACATACAACATGTAGCTTTCAAAGTCCCATGGTGCTAATACTAATAACACTCGCTTATGTATGCGATACAATCTGAGCATTTCATCATTATCACCAATCTCACTTATATTCTTTTCAATTTCCTCTGATAACCATTTTAGCTGAGAAATGACCCCATCTTTGTCTTTAAATATATCGGCTTTACATATATGATAATAATCCTCGTACGCTTGCACATTCTCGAGATTCGTCTCAATCTCCTTTTTAATTCTGTCTAATATCCCCATTTAACCCCCACAAAGAAAAAGACGCTATCGCTCATGCGATAACGCCCCAATCATACTTCTTGTCTTATTTTACTATTTCACATTTTTTCCAAATCTTACCGTTTAAAATAGTCCCATCAAATGTGAGCTTATCGCCCACTCTTAATTTTGCTATTTCATCTCGCTGATTATCTTTGAAATACGCATAAAATTGCTTTGTTTTACCGTCTTTTTCGGCTGTCATAGTCAATTCTATTCCACCGACTATGTTCATGTCCCCACCGATATTTTCAACGACCGCTGTTGTCCTAAAACGCTCATCATTGTAAAGTTTCTCAGCATTGTACGAGTTTTCCTCGTATTTTTCCATAACATCAATTGCGTTAATCGTATCTATATCGGGACTAGGTGCTTTTATAAACCCACTCTCCCCCAAAAAACTAATGGTGATACAACCTATAAGACCCACTACAATAATAATGGCGAAAATGATACCAATTATATTCGCTATTTTCTTTGACCTTGACATTTAACACGCCCCCATCAATATCGGGGTATGAACCCCTTTAACCCAATTCGAGCCACCATACTTGTAAAAACCCTGATAAAATTTCTCATTCTGCAAGATACTTCTAACCGTGGATGGCTGGAATCTCTTATCCTTACGGGTTTTATATCCGTTCTCCTGTAATATATCACAAATATCAGATAATGGCAACGATTTGTTCTTAAAAATAAGCTCCACTACTCCTCGCTCACTTGGGTTAATGGTCAACACTCCATCTAGCACACTATATCCGTATGGCTTATTACCACCTGAATATCCCCCACACTGAGCCTTTAGCTGACGCCCCTTGCTAGTTCTTAGAGCAATATTTTTACGTTCCTGTTCTGCCACAAACATCAGTAACGACCTATAAATATTTGCAAAGTCATTACCCTCATCAAACTGCTCAACCGACGATAGGAGCTTAATATTACGCTTTTCGAGGGTGTAAAAGTAATAGAAATATAATTTAGTATCTCTAGCGATTCTGTCGCTCTTAAACACAATTACAGCCTCATGCTGCGGTAATTCATCAGGTCTATATAGAATCTTATCAAGTTCAGGTCGCTCCTCTGTCGTACCACTAATTTTATCAATATACCAATTTTGTATCTGATACCCCTGCTCGTTCGCAAAATCCAAAATCGCCTGTTTCTGAGAATCAACACCGTACTTATCATCACCAAACTGACCCTCTGTAGATACTCTTATATATGCTATCGCTTTCTTCATAGGAATACACCCCCTCTTCACTATATGCAAAAATATTTGCACCTATTCTTCCCAAGGCATTGGCTCACCATCTGCTCTAACCAATATGCCCGCTATGTTATCGCACACCCACTGACACGCTATCTCGTTCGCCTCGTCCTCTGTTATATCATCGTCTACCTCAAAATAATTTGAGCAAAAGTCATCTGGCATTACATAAACTTTCATTACTTTTTGTCCTCTCTTTTTCTATATGTCAACTCAATGTCATAACCTAGTGCCTCTAACATCGATACAAAAGTCTTATTGACGATTCCATCTTTCTTCTGCTTGATAATTCTATTGATATACTGACCTGTTGTACCAATGGCTAGCCCCAATTCTTCTTGGGTCATATCTGCCTCTAAACATTTGACCTTTACGTCTAGCTCTATGTTGTTTAATATCATGCTCTCACCTCTCTTTATGTGTAGTATAGCACTATGATGATATTATGTCAATACTAAATGTATTGTATTTTTATCTTTTTATAGTCTTTTTAATTTTTGGGGGAATTTACGCAACTAATCCGGGCTCGTCGAGGTGGTCAGATATCCCCCACGGGTACCCCTCTATACATCTAATCTTGATTAGATTATGCAGCTACTTTAACCGGGTAGATGTATGTCAATTTTACGCAATAAAAAACCGCCTTATCTAAGGCGGTTCCTATTTATGATTTTTTCGCTAAATCCAGCAATAACGCAATCGGAAATAATATAATCGCTAATAGTATCATTCTGTTACCCTCTTATCAAACTTGTAAAACTTTCCATTAAATAATTATTATACAACGTAAACCCTCAATCTGCAATCAATATTAATAGACCCCCCTCTGTGATATTCCTGCCATTTTAAACCACCTTTCTATATCTTGAATAACATGGGATTGCCTTTATTTGACGCCTTAATTCAGCCATAGCCTTTTTAATGGCTTTCTTTGATTCCTCATAATTTAGCCATGTTGTACACCAATGAGGATAGACAACTCCCATATATTCGTCTACCAACTTATTCAACAATTCTTGAACGTCTTTGACCTCTGATAATGCTAACTCTTTCTCATTCCAATCATCAAAATAATCCCATTTATCAATATCGACCGTGACCGAAAACCCTGAATAGTAACCCGGTTCAATACATATATTGATTATTTCGGATATAATTTTAGTATCATCAATATCACGTTTGACCCATTCATAAATATCTGATACGGTATCGTGTATCATTTCAGCATAATCCTCTTCGGCTTTTAACTTAATATATCCCTCTAATGTGTATAACTCTTGTAAATAATCGTTCATTTCAAAGTGTTCTATAGCCCACTCTCTGAGCTCTTCGTCTGAAATATAATAATCTTCTTCGTACCCTAGTGTAATTATATTTCCGCCTGTATAGTTAATTGCGCCCATTTTTATACCCCTTTCTAATTCATTCTTAAATCTTCCAACTGTTCAAATAATAACTTTAATGCTTTAGCCTCTGCATTGTCGCCCTGTTCGTTCTTCTCTAACTCTAATATTCGATTATCAACGAGTTCTAATAGCTTATCAAGTGCGATGTAATACTCTTTTAATATATAAACATTATTCATTATGGCAACCCTCTCTTTTTGACTTCTTCAAAATCTTCTTCTATTTCGTTCATTACTTCGGCTATACACTCACACAAAAGATAACACCTGATAGTTACGTCGCACGCTTCAGCACCATGCTCAATTAGATAATCCGCACCACAACCGAACTCCTCGAGTGCTTCACCTAATAAATCTAAATTATGCGATATATTTTCTTCCGCCTCATAAGCGTTAAATGTATAACTTCCGCTTGCATTACCCGTTACGCTATCCTCAATAAATAAATCATCATTGAGCCGCTCTGTCAATTCGTCTAAATCTTCAAAATCTCTAAAATCAATATTTTCTTCGATATAATCCATGATATCGTTTTTGATTGATTCTCTGTAATCGTATCTTTCCATTGTATTCACTCCCTTATAAACTCATGTATTCCGTTTTATTTAATCCACAAAATGCTTTTATATGCTTTCCTGTTGTACGTGTCCAACCATCATATAACTTTATCAATTTACCATTATCAAGCCTTTTGATTATTGGCGTGTCGTAACTATAAAGTGTTTCCGTTCCGTCATCCGCAATTATTACTTTCGCTTTTCCGTAAAAACTTTTTTGCCCATTCGTTGGTATTAATTCATAAATATTCATTTTTTCTTGCCTCTCAATCTTTCCAAACTATTTTTAATCGCTGTTAATGTTGTTTTCTTGCTATTCCTTGTGTATACGCCATAAGCGTATACATTGTGGCAACTTTCTCTATATACAAACTCGGCTGTATATTTGTTCCCGCCCTCAGTCCAAGAAAATTCAGGAATTGCCCGGTTACTTTCGTTCCATCGTCTTGTACTTGATAAGCTAGCAGGACGCCAAAAGTACGACCCTTTGCATTTGTCTACCATTAGTATTAAATTCTCAATCTTACCAATAATATCTTTCTTCATTTTGTGCCCTCAACTTTCACTTTAAAATTAAGTTTATTTATTTTGTAATTTAATAATACACCCCTTTTTTTATTTTGTCAAGCATAATTTTTATTTTTTAATAAATATTTTTTCTTCCTTTATATATATCATTATTTTAGCAATAAATAACGCAGCTTGACAAAATATATTTTGTGTGATATTGTATTAACTACAAAATAAAAGGAGATGAGCAAAGTGGAACAATCAAAAGTTATAAAAATGATAATGGGATTCAAGGGCGTAAAAGGTTCAGAATTGGCAAAGGCTTTGAATAAGTCGCCATCAAACCTATTTCAGATTTTTAGTAGAGATAACTTTAGAACGCAGGAACTTGAAGAAATTGCTAACGCTCTAAACTGCGATATAAAAATAACGTGGATTGACCGAGAAACCGGCAAAGAGTTTTTATAGTCCCAGAGTCGTGAAGAGGGTTATAGTCGATAGTCGTTTTTGTTGTGCAAAAATTTAATTTTGCCCCGAAATCGTGAAGATGTTTTATAGTCGTTTTTAAATAAAAGTCGTTTAAGGCTCAAAATTGAGTTTTAAGCGATTTTTTATTTATAGTCGATAATTTTATCAATAGTCGCATAAAAATCGCTTAGGAATTAAATTAGATAGGTTCTAGCCATAGTTGTTCGTAATATAAGAGTTGTAATTCGTAAAATCGAAATATAGTCGCATAAAAATACCACTAACGAATAGTCGCTAGTGGTTTTTGATTTCTTAGTCGTTTTCTATAGTCGGTGGTAAATATCTTGCCTTAATATCCTCTGCACTAAAGTCGTCATCTCTCTGTGTGTTCGGTGTAACCACGTGCTCTTGCTTGTCAGCATACCCAAAGTTGTTTTTTCCAAGGAAAATTCCTGCCACCGGGTTAATCTTACCTGAGTTCATGTATTGCTCCCACATATTCTCCATAAGATTGTGAGCCTTTTTGATTGACGTGGCAACGGAAATGTTTACATTCGCATAGTACCCTTGACTATTTATAGGTCTATCATTAACAATAGCCATAAGCTTATACCTACTTATCCCCAATGACATCGCTAACCCTACAACAGTCGGTTTCAAATCATACTTAGCATATATCCCAAAGAACTCATTTATTCTCTGATTCACTTCATCCACGTTGTCAAAGTCGATTTCAGGCAAGTTAAATATCTCAATCCCCACCATCATCGTATTAGTATTATCACCCGGTTGCAAATCATAACCGTTCATACCAATCACAGGAGAGTTCTTCCCATTCTTCGACTTATTAGGACATTTCTTTTTCTTCTTCCCATTCTTATACTTAGGTGAGAACTTCTTTTGCACAGGTTTTCCTGTTCTAGGAGAGATTCTAATTATATCTCCATCCTCATCGACCATAGGTTTACCATTCTCATCTAGTAACACATTATTATGCTCTATACTCAATTTTACCCTCTCTTTCTTCAAGTGGAGTTTAGTAGTTATAAGTGGAGTTCTGAGGTACTTTGGGTAAAGTCCCCTATAGGGACTCCTATATATAAAACTTTCCCAAAATTATATAAAACTCCACTTTTTTCACTGTTCTCCACTTAAACTATATATTTTAAAATAAAAAACTACTCATTATATCTGTTTTTGTATATATTAACAGATTATTCTAACTACGTAATATCCCTTAATTTCAATCCCACATATGCAACATAACCGTCTCTAATAGTTTTATGATTATACCAACTTGGATGTTTATCAATTTCGGCTCTAAATTTTCTACTTGACATCACATTCAGACTTTCACTTTTTGCCCATATTTTATAAGTTTTATGTAAATCTTTTGCCTTAGTTGGGGTTTTTTCGTCAGTTTTTTCGCATTTACACGTTAAAAACTGTAATACCACATCAGAATCCTCTTCATATCGTTTAATTACTCTTTGCATATCATCAGGCACTATTAGTCCATGTTTTTTGTATTTCTTATAACCCTCTATGAGCCATGCGAATATACCCCTCATGTTCTCCTCTGTGAGTAGCTCCGACTTTAGGTGCTTGTCCTGTTCAGCTTGTGAGAAATGTCTATTAAACTCAACGACTTTTAGTCGCTCAGATGTGAATAGCGATTTGTCTGTGACCTCGGGCAAGTCGTTACAGGATAGCCATAGTGAAAACTGAGGTAGGAATGTTATAGGAGCTTGGTATAAAGCTCTACCTGTTATTTCTTCACCACCTGTAAACTGCTTTATTTTACTCTCATCTAGCCTAGAATCATCCTCATTCTCAGCCATAGTCACGAATCTGCGACCTTTTAGAGCCATTATCTCAGGTGTAGCCGATTGTGATTTTTGACTACCACCTTTACAGATTAGCTGCACATTAGCTACAGTCGAGTAGTCTCCGAGCATTCTGCATATTGTATTGAGTAAAGTCGATTTGCCATTTCTGGTAGTTTTACCATGCAAGATAAACATACATTCTTCATTGCTCTCACCTAGTAGTGAGTAACCTAGAGCCCTTTGTAGGAAATCTGCTTTGTGCTTGTCACCCTCTGTGATTTCGTCGATAAATTTTAACCACCTCTCGGATTTGTACTTAAATCGACCATACCCGAACTTAGTTGACATTGTCAGAAAATCTTCCCATCTGTGCTCGGTAAACTTATGTGTTTTAAGGTCATAAGTACCATTTTTACAGTTGATTAGATATGGGTTTGCGTCAAAGATAGTCGGCTCTACTGATAGCTCTGTTATAGCGTCCTTTTGTACTCTGTCTCTGACACGTCTGTCCTCTAGTTTCTTTGTAAACTTTGTGTAGGCATTACGAATTTCTTCTTCTGCGATATCCCATGCGTAAATGTTAAGTAGTCTCGTAAACTCTTGTAGTTTTCCTGCTGTTGCATGACCACTAGGGTCTTTGTCCCATATATGACCGTTATAGACAAACCAGCTCTTATACCCCTCGCAATATTTTACCTCGTTTTTATAGACTACTGAGAATAGCTCAGCTAGTCCCATCTCTGACCACTCGTACCCACTGTCACTTTCGCTGGAACGCTCCGGACGTTCTTTTTTAATGTGATACAGCTTGTCGGATAGTCTCTCATCTGCGATGGTTTTGCCATTGCGTGTTATAAAAAGCTGGTCTATATCCACTTGGGGGTCTTTTTTGGTATTGTCGCTCATAATTATATCACCTCGCATATCTTGATACGCTACGACTTATAACTTTTAGCTCTCTGTCCGATAGAGGGGGTACGCATGCAATCTTATTGATGTGCTGTAGCTCTCTGTAGATTTCTTCTTGTCTGTAATACGCATTATGTAAACCACCTGCTATAGATGTTAAGCATATATTACGCCCACCCTTGTCGATTTTAGGGTATCTAGGTTGGAGCTTTATTTTGCCCTCTGACAAAGGATTGTCCCATATAGGGGTATATATCCTATCTGATGTAAAACTCGCTGAGGTATGTGATTTAGTGGGTAGACTAAAGTATTTATCTACTATGTAATCTATTGCCTGCTGATTTTCGACAATTTTGTCATACATAAAGGTATTCCCGGTCATTATGAAGAACCTAGCTGACTTATATATCTCGACGCCATTAAGGTTATTTTTTCCACTAAACGGTAAATTACCTTTTAGCAAGATGTGGAATCCTCGACCACTCTTAGATTTTTCTGTGTAGCTTTTGCATTTGTTAATAAGGTTTACAGCGAGCTCACTGATGAGACCATCTTTGTCATACCCTGTGTCGATATCTATACCGACATAGCCATTGTCAGCGAACACAAATCCTAAGTAGTCATAAAAGCCATCTCGTACCGATTCTATAGCATAATCATAAGTCTCCCAAGTATTATTGTCAACCGAGGACGCACCCTTATACTCCCACGCCCTCATGGGGGTTTTGCTGTCTTTCCAAGCACATACCCACTGCTTTAGAGCTCGTAACTCGTTAGGGATTTTGTCATAGTTTGTCATATTAGTCCTCTGTTTTTTGCCACCTCACGCTCTAGGGTGTTAATTGTGTCCCACATCTGATAAACCGGGATGTCGTGCTTGATACAAGCTCTCTGTACGTTATCATTGAATCCGTCATACTGACTATATATCTCCAGCATAGGTGGGATGAACTTAGGGTCTAGTGACTTAAATGCCTTATCACAAGATTCCCATTTTAGTCGGTCTACCTCTGACTTAAATACCGGCTCCTTATACCTAGCGTAAAATCTAAGTGAATGGTTTACATAATCTGAGTAATAGTTTTTTGACATTTTATTCTCCTTTCTGCTCTTCGCCCTCGAAAAAGAGCTCGTCATCTATACCTATTGGGTAGCACGGAAAAGGAGACTTACAAGGTTTACCATTTGCTATCAATTCTTTTGCTACGTCTATGCGATATGTTACTTTGACGTAATCTGCACCGGCTTTAGCTATAGCTTTTACGTGACCATCAGTTTCTTTTAGTTTTATCATTTTATACCTCGCTCTCTCTTAATATCGGATTTGATACGTGCTATTGTATCTTCTGCGTCGATATTGGGTTTCCAATAATTTATTGTGAGTTTTAGCTCTTTTTCAAGTGTCTCTAATTTTAACTTATGCTCAACGTAACGTTTATCAGATGGCGACATGCCAAGATATTTTTCGTACATCTCTCTAAATTCGTCTGATGTTGACATTAAAATCGCACTAATGGTTTCAATTACTGAGCTTTCTGTTACGTCGTCTACGTCTAATTTATGGTTAAGTGATAACATTAGTGGTGTAAACCTCTCTTTTCTCCAATTTTTTACTGCGAGCACAGGGTCTATATTTTCTATAGAATGGGTTTTACACTTTTTACATTCTACTGTGAATGCGATAGATTCTTGATTATATCGTAAATTCCATCGTTTTAGTACAGCTTTACCATTACAAAATGGACAAGGCTTTCGTACAGGTATGGTGGATATTGCCACTTTATTCATTGTCGTCCTCTACCAATCTTGCATACTCCCAAGGAGATACGAAAGTTTCTGTTTTTGATGTGCGACCATCAATGTATGCGAACACCTGACCGTTGAGGTAATGGGAGAAATAACGCTTACTCCAATCATCGGTCTTAAAGTCTCTGACCTCTATTAGGGTGTCTTTCTTAACCTTATTCCAATCAATCTCGGGCTCAGATAGTTTGAATGTCATCACGTTTTTTATGTGTTCTTCTATACCTATATCTTCTATATCCACGGGGTCTGCACACGATGTGTTATTGTACTTACAGTTCTTACAGCTAGATGACCAGTCGCAATGCCTCTCATCGTCAATTTTTATGAGTTTCTTAAGATACTCTATCGCTGTTACCTTTGTTACATCTATTTCGTTCATATTTATTTCTCCTTATGTTCTTTGAGGTATTCCTCATCTAACAGAAAACTGATGTTACAAGCCATATGCGACAAATGAGATAGTCCGCTCTCCTCGTCCACCTCGTCGCCCTCGATGTAGGCTAGTAAGTGTCTGTACAGTGCGTCTACATATCTTTTCGGTTCGACCATTCGCCAGTTCTCGCTATCTCCGTACTTCTCTGTTCCATACATTCGCACCTCGGCTACTGCCTTGACTAGTTCCGGATTAACAAGGGATAACTTTAGCTTTCCCTTGTCTGCCTTTGCTGATTGGTCTTTGTGTATCGGTTTTAGTTTTGCCAACACCTCACCATTGTTATCAATATATAGTGGATTTCCCCATTCATCCACCGCTCCACCGCTCCACCGATTACGCCATTTAACTTATTGACAAGTTCGATGATGTTTTTGTATGCATTGTCTGCACTCCCAAGACTGTCATAAGATTTGCTAAAGATGAGGTCATCTGCGTATCTATTTTCACCCCTCACATATAAATTGCTTTTTTCCAATTCAGGGTACTGCCCCGATAGGATTGAAAAGTTGGTATTGCTTATAACTATCTTAAAACTCCAATCATCTATTGTTTTTCTCAAACTCTCGTCTTGCTCCAACACTCTTCCTGATATTGTGTTGCCCTCTAGCTTTAGTTCTATTTTTAGTTTCATTACAAACGCTCCCTTTCAATCACTTCTAAATCGTGCTTGTATTCATTCAAAAGCTTGCTCAATATGTCTTTGCTTACGTCATCGACTGTTTCGTCCTTTAGTAGTTTCTCGATTTGCTCTATTTCCGAATCCAGAAAACTGCTTGCGTAGTTTATCAATTTATCTTGTGAAATCATTACTGCTCCTCCTTGTATGGCTTTGGGAATGGTTGCCATGCTATAACCTCTATCCCCTCATCTAATGCATCTGACGGCGATTCTCCGTATTCTGACAGGAGGTCTTCACAAACTAGAGAATACCACCACTATTCCCCTTTATGATAATAGGCAGCGCCTGTAAATGGTTTATCTTTTATGCCCTGGTAATATGGCGCGGGGTCTCTATTTATCCAAGTTATCAGCACTGGTATCAACTTATCGGGCAGCGCTCTTGATACAGGCGTCCAATGGCACGCTGATGGCTGGGTGTGAATATAATCTAAGGCTTCAGCATTTATATCATCTATATGTTTTCCCATTATTAATCCTCCTTGTATGATGGTAGTTCCATCCATGCTTTCACTTCGTAAATGTCGTCATATGTTCCCGACAGGTACACGTAATCATTAATATCAAAACTATCTATCCATACGTCCACACCATCAGTAACGAGTACATCTTTATTCAAATCAGGTAAATTTTCTACAAATTCCGTCCATTCAGGGTGGAACTCTTTTTCCTCAAGGGTCAAGGGTCTGAATGTGAGTTTATGCCATCGAGCCATAATTGGTTGCTCGTCTAACCATTCTCTTATTTCCGCGGATGTTACTTCTCCGAAAAATTCACTCATTTCTATTGTATTTAAGCTGTTTACCAGTTCGTCTAAATCTATCAATCTCATTGTTTACTCCTCAAATTCTTCACAGCGGTCTTCACTTTCCGTTATTTCAAACCATTTTTCTGATTTTATATTTTCACAAAAACACTTACCACCGCCCATATTGTATGCGAATTTACAATTTGCACAGATATTAAAATCGTTCATGCTACACCTCCATTAACTCAGGGTTCTCATATATGTTGCCGATTACTTCAATTTCTGCTTTGCCCTGCTGATAGATAATCGCAAAATAATTTTCAAAAAGGTCATACGTTCCCTTTTCATCTTCAATTACTACTTCGCAACAAGCTTCTTTTACTATGCCTATTGTTTCTACTCTTTCTGTTTCGTTGTCTAGGTTTGGTCTTACTCCTCGCACTATATCGCCTATGTATATCTCTTTTCTGTTCTTATCCCTTTTCCCGGTTGATTGCATAAACACAAAATCGTTATATAGTGATTTTAGAGGAATTGTTGAACGTTTCTGGTGTATCATCTTTTGTATTGTCATTGGTTTTATCATGGTGTTATCAATCTTGCACCATGCTCTAAATTTCGGTATCATCGTTACATCCTTTCAATCTTATTTGGCTCTCCTCAATTCTATCTTCATAGTTTCTTTCGATAAATTTGATAAGTATGTTCAGGGTATCTCGCATTGCATAAAGCTCAATTGTGTCTTCAAAAACGAATCGTATATCGGAACCATTTTCTAAGCTCACATTATGGTTTGGGTTAATGACTGTAGAGATGGATGTGTCTGTCAATCTATGGTTAAAAGTAACTATTTCTATATTATTTGCTCTAATTGAATTTGTTGAGAATTTCATAGTGATACCCCCTCAGATATATATATATGGTTCACCTGTCTCGATATCTTTGGCAAAAATATGGTACTCTTTGGGTACATTTAACATGTCGTATTCGGAGAATATTCGTTTACCGTATTGAGATGAGGGTGCACTTACAAAGTAATAGCCTTTATACTCCGTGATATATTGACGGTTTTTTGTCGAGGTTAGTAGATTAGGTAGCATAATTTCATATTGAGCCGACCCGATTCTGTCACCCAAAGGTGTTCTCGCAAGCTTTGTCGCTAATTTTATCGCCATTGTTTCGTTAGGTTCGCTTGCAACCATACAGATAACTATGTTATTTTCAAGCACTTTGGATATATAAATATCGGCTGCGTTAGTATTAACTCTTTTACAAGTCAAGATTTCTACGTTGTCTGTCTCTACAGAAAAACCTAGACTATTCATCTTTTTAATAAATTCGGTGTATTTCATTCATAACTCCTTTTCTTAATATTGGGTGTGAGATAATCCCACACCCATAGATATATTAGTCATCTAGTGCTGACATTATGTCAGCTTGACCCTCAAAACCATCTGCTGACCATTTATCACCTAAGTTAGCAAATGTGACGGTCTTGCCTGCGTCCTTGTTAGACTGCACCACTGTATGCTCAACTTCGGCTTTTATATAGCAACCCACAAGCGACTGAGGGTCGATTTCCTCAGATTCCCAATCCTGAGTGGCTGTTTTGCAAAAGTATGAAAACGCATTTAATGCACCCTCATTCCACTCATCATCGGCTGTTTTCAAGCTGAATCTTTCACGGTGCTTTTTACCCTCTTTAGTTTCGAGGGTTATTTCGATTTTCCCAAAGTCCCCATCCTCTTTTACATCCGTGATTAAAAAGATGTATTCTCCCTCGGGTAAAACCTGATATGTATCTCTCATTGGTACTCTCATATTATTCTCCTTTACTTCTTAAAAATTGCTATTCCGATTACGATTGTAAATTCGACAAAAATTGTCGTGATTACTCCAGCTACGAATGGGTTGATGTACATTTTGTTTCACTCCTTTTCTTCGCAAGTTCTTTGATGTTCTCTATCAATATCTCACCATAGTCTTTGTTTAAATCTAGTATGATATTGGTATTTTCATCAGCAAAGCCTTTTAGTCCTAGTTTCCACTTTAGGGCACGATATGTGAGTTCATTTATATCATCTAATTCCTCTTCGCTAATTACGATTAGTTTTCTCATACTATTCCTCACTTTCTTTGGTAGAATCGACTATTATACTAATCAATAACTTACCATATTTATGATTTTCCTCGAATAGCTTAGCCATGTCGAGGCTAAATCCATGTTTTATATTTAGCGATATTAGTTCACCGTACGTAAGGTCATTTATTGAGTGTAGTTTTTCCTCGCTAATTGTGATTATTTTTTCATTCGATTTTTCCATTTTCTACTCCTTTTATTTAACTGTGAGCCTATAAGATACACTAGGTTCGACTTTTGCATACTTATCAAACACGCCATCAGATTTAAGCAATTCGTCATCATACACGGTCTTTTGGCTTTCTGTCTTAGCTAGCGTCCATGTGAACTTAGAACCTTTAATTTCGACCTTTTTATCACCATCTCTAAACTGCTCAGTTGCATGCTTTTTGATGATATCGTTAATTTTTTTCAATCGCTTTTCTTTATCTGCGATTGATTTTGTGACCTCATCTATCTCAGATTTTAGCGATTCTCCCTCAGCGATTAAGCTGTCGATATCTGTGTCAGGTGATAGACTATTTGTCCTCAATGCCTTTAGGAAATCTGCGTCAGCCTTTTCATCAAAATCCGGGGATATGCCCGTGTCAACATGGTTCTTCCACCAAGTCTCAGCCTCAGCCACCATCTCAGCAAAGTTAGGGTATTTCTCTGAAATCTTAAACCCCACCGTGATTGTGTTATTTACAGTTGGCTTAAACTTCTCGGGGTGTTCATAGTCACTATCTTCTAAGAATGAGGCAACCATTACGATATCGTCTACACCTAGTAAGTATCCATACAAAGACGCTTGCAATGAATAGTATTCAGGTACATCGTCTTTCCAATCCTCAACACGCTTTGTAGTTTTCATTTCAAAGACTGTATCTATCTCACCATCTTCATCTAGTCCTAGATAGTCCCACATACCACCAAGATGTTTGTTCTTAGGGAAAAAGTCACCCCAAGTTTTACTAAAATAATCTTTCCCATACACATCCTCGGGTGTTACGATTTTTACACCATATGCCTTACGCATGTATTCAGCCTGCTTAGGTTCGATTATTTTACCTGCCTCGGTGTATATCGTACCCTCAAAAGGCTCTTCATAAGTTTTGGTGATTGCACACCACATCTGAAAAGGTGTCGCCCATACATTTTTACCTAAAATTGTTGCGAATCTTGTTCCTGTAATCTTCTTTGTTCTCTTTGGGGGGTCAATTTCGATATGATTATCGACCCATCTGATTTCTTTCATTTATTCTCCTTTCTATCTAGCACATTTAAGTCTCTAATGATTTTAGCAATATCGACACCACACATTTCATTAGTGTCCAATATGAATTGTTGAGCTGACACTCGACCATCTACAACTTCTTGTAATAAAGCTGAATACGATTCACAAAACTCAGCTAGTTTATCGTTATCAAAATCAAATACCATTTGTGCTGTTCTCACCATGATTGCAAAACTTGTTTGGGTGGTGAGTTCTATTGCTGAATCGACTTGCCACGATTCATACTTCTTTGTCTTAGGCTTTTTAGTTCTAGGGATAGCCATGATTTAACCTAGTTTCTCTAGCTTACAGCTAACCTCTTCTGTCAGCTTTTCGCACTTAGTTTTTGTTAGATTTGTAAAATTCTCAGAATCAACGATAATCTTTGAGATGTATGGTTCTTCCGATGGGCACTTGGTGTTAAGTTCTTTTAAAACTCTTTTCAAGCCTTTAATCTGTAGTGCTGTTGCATTTTTTTCAGGTGATGTTAATTCGCTCTTTGTTTCTTTACGCTCCTCAACTGTAGCTGGGCGAGATTTCTTAGGTGGTTCGGCTTTCGTAGACGTTCCACTTGGTGAGCCAACACTTCCATCAAAATCATCACTCTCGACTATATCCATCGCAATCATGTAGAGGTATCTACGCATATATGTGATTGAGCTACCTAAAGACTGCATTTCGTTTGTCGCCTGTTTTCCGGTATTGCTGACGATTGGTTCAAGCACCTTAAACGGTGATGTAAATACAATTTTGTCATCGGGTGCGTCGGTATTGGTGATTGTTATCGTCGCTGTTGCATTTGAAAATCTCACAATACCAATAAGACCGACGGTGTTGAAAATTTGAGTAACGGGTGGTACGATGTCCTCTAGTTCAAAGAATTTAAAAGCGAGGTGCATATTTTTACCCGTTTTCTTAACATTCTCTTCCAAAAACATCGCTCTCGCTCTGTTGAGTTTCTGATACACATTGAGCGTTGTAGTTTCAATTTCCTCTTTCTTTTTTGCTGCCATTTTAGTTTTTCCTTTCTTTGTTTTCTTAATTCCTCGAAAATCGTCGATTTTACGATTTGCTAGGTCTATGTAATAACTTTTATCAATATCACCGATACTTAGTTCATTGCTATTGTCGATGATACAATGTTCAGGTAGACTCTCTATTTTAGCGATAGAGCCATTTTCTCTCTTTACCTTATACAATTTTCCTCGTTTGGTATCTGTCGTTGCATACACTCGATTTACCTTTTGCATAGGTACTTCCTCACCATCGACTAGCTGGTATACTCTTTCAAATTTCGACCCGGCTTTAGCGATGATTTGATAATCTAAGATATTGTCGTTCTCAGTAATCGTCACATCAGGTGGTGTACCATTAACCATGTATTCGATGATGGCTTTTTTAACAGCAATCGCACTATTGTTAATCGCCCATTGCCCTTTTACAGATATTCCATAATTTAGATAAGCACCTACAGTTTTGACCTTACCTAACATATCCACAAAGAGTAGGTTATTTACATCCTTTATCCACACTTTTTGGATATCATCTGTCTCCAGCTCAAACTTTGTTTCCTTTTCCCACTCGACACATATTTTGTCCACGATTGGTAACTCACTTTCATCAATTGAGTACATCAATCCATCAGTGTTAAAATTGAGTGGGACAAAAGTCTTGCACGCATTTACCAATCTCATCAGTAGAACCGTGATAAATAGCTGACCTGAAATTCGCATTGACCTAGTTGGTAATGGGTCATATAAGTCGTTGTATTCGTTCTCCTGTGCACCTGACAAGGTGTTGAGTGGTAATTTCAAGTCTTTCGCTAACTGAGTGTCACCATTATGTTTCGCCTCAATTCTGTCTTTTTTCATTTGAAAATATATCTGAGGGTCAGCCACGTTTCTCGATATGTAGTTATATATCTCGATAAGTGACGGATAAAGGCTAGACACATCTCGATTTTGAATGATTCTAGTACCTTGTCGTTGCTCGAAATAACCCAGCTTACTACCGTGTACGCCACCCCATGCAAATTTGCAAGGCATACCTGCAATCTCAATCTCTAGTGACTTTTTGAAAAGTTCATCATCAGGAATCGAATCATCATGTATTTGGTCAAAGAAAACCAATATTTCTTTTGGTATCACTGATGTGTCTAGATTTTCCGGGAAAACATACTCTCTACCATCGTTCCATTCCTTTTTCTTAGCACCTAGCATTTGAGCTGTTAGCTTGGCATTGGTGCTAGATATAGCTTTTAATGTTGGTATATTCGCCCTCTGACCGAGATTCTTTTTGGTGATTATGTAATCTTCTCTCAGTTCTATAATCTTCTCTGTGGCGTCAACATCGTGCTTACAGTATTTAATAACTTCTTCTATCTCAGCTTGTGTGAGTGGTCTATCTATGGTAAAATCAACACTTGATTCCACAATGTCCATACCTAGATGACCCTCGATGGCTTTTAACGATAGCTCTTTGTACATATCGTCACGAATATCAACGTTGTTTAGGCGAAAATAACTGTCACTCAATGGTGGGTATTGCCACCCTTGAAATCCCTCAATTAGATAGTCATTTAAGGCTTTTAATTCCTCGGGGGAGAATCCATTGACAACACCTTTTGCGATATATTGGTCATAGTGCTTTGAGTTAAATCCGATGTAAATCTCAGTGTCGGATATGAACTTAGCAAAACCCTCATTATCGTTGTGAAAAACAGTGTATCGACCCGATTCGTGGTCTTTAAATACAACAATCCAATCATATTTAAAAACCTCAAAGTCATAAGTGTAAAAATTGATTTAACATCACTCCTTTCTAGTTAGTAATAAATCTCCTCAACCAAGTATCTACTCACGTTGTCGTTTTGATAAAAAATAGAAAAATCTACAATAATTGGTTGTGAGTAGGTACACCCACCTCGATTGATATCACCTCATTTCCCTTGGTATTAGGTTATCTAGTATTTGCTCAATCACATCAACTACTATTGAATTTCCAGCTTGTTTATATAATTGAGTGTCACTACATACTCTTTTGGCTTTATTGAATAGCACATCATCAAACCCCATCAATCTCCAACATTCTATAGGTGTTAATATTCTCAATGAATATTGCTTTGAGCCTAGGTCAATTTTACCGACGCCATCTTTAACATCTGTTTTTATATAGGTGTCTACTGCGTCTCGTTTTGGTGCTGTCCTAATTGTATTTGCAATAGCTAAAGATTTTGAAATATTATCCAAAAACCGTTTCTTTCTAGGAAATTTACCTGTGTTCTCTTTTTGTAAAGAGTCTAATGTTTTTTGCGACAAGTAATAATTGTCGGGTATACTATTCTCAAGAAAATCGTATATATCGTTGGCTAATTTACATTTTTCCGGGAATTTATAACTGTCGACATTTAGTATGCTTACACAAAATACTCTCTCTCTCTATTTTGTGGTATTCCATAATCTTTCGCATTTAACACTTGCCAATGATTTTTGTAACCAAGCTCTTCTAGGAAATCTAACCATCTCTCAAAATCTGCTCTGAACTTCTTCCCCACAAGATTTTTGACATTCTCCATAATTAGATATTTAGGCAACTCATCGGCTTTCTGACTTTCTAGTAGTAATCGCTCTACCTCATACAGCAATCCGCTTCTTGTCTCGCCTTTGACAATCCCCGCACCTTTACCGGCAACCGATATATCTTGACAAGGGAATCCATATGTCCACAAAGCGGCATAATCAAGTTTCTCTATTTTTGAGATATCGCCATAGTTTCTCGTATCTCCCCACATGGCGTTGTATGACGCTATTGCGTACTTGTCTATCTCGGATATTCCCACGATTTCATGAGGGATGTCGAGGTTATCTAATGCACACTTAAATGCTCCGATTCCGGCAAATAATTCATTGACCTTAATCATTCTCTACTTCCTCGCAAGCCGAGTAATTAACAAGCACATATTCGATATAACCAAAGGTGTCGGGGGTGGTAGGCATTACATTCGCACACACAACTGACCAACCCTGTGACAACATGTGGTTGACAATATCCTCATCATGGTCATTTCTGGATTGATAAGACCTAACTATTATTTGTTTCATCATTTCTCCTTTATAAAATAACAACGATTTTTCCTATAAGTAGTACATCGCCTTTTATAGGCTTTCTCGCACCACTTGATTGTGTCAACAAAGTCAAAGCATATTGGGTCAGCTTTTCCCTCATGCACCCTTGCGATTCGACCTATCGACTGTGTGACCACTGCATAATCTTTAACAGGGGACGCCATGTATAATCTTTCTAAGCAAGGTATATCTAACCCCTCTTTTGCTAACTGATATGTTGCAAATAGGTATTTTTTCTTACCTATTCGCATATCGTCTATTGCCCTTGCCCGTTCTTCCTTACCTTTTTTGCTTGTCATTTTTCCATGAATTAGCACTGCTTTATCTCGCATTTCTTTTGGTAATTGTGACATTATGGTGTCCAGCTGAGTTAATCTTTCTGATAGAATAATGCTCGAGTGGTCTTTATTTTCTATCAGTGTATTTCTAATGATATTGTTACGATTGACATCGTCTGCAAGGCTACTGATTAACCTAGTGTAGTTAATCGTACCGTCTGTGTTTTGAGCTCGATGTGATATTCTCGCCCCGGTATATATCGTTGCGATTCCTATCGTCATTATGTTTTCTGCTACGGATTCATCGGACACTTTGTATGCCACATCTCCTATTAGCGAGAACATGCACTTTTCCATACCATCGGCTCTGTGCACTGTGGCTGATAGACCATACTTATATCTAGCTGATAGGTTGTTCAGCACCTTACGATACTGTGTCAGCACTGTAGGTGAACCACTTATTCTGTGAGCCTCATCCACAATCACGCATTCCCAATAGTCCTTATATAGTGATAGGTCAAGTTGGCACATCGTTTGGACTGTTGCAAATGTCACACCCTCACCGATGTTAACTTTGCCCTCTATGATTGTTCCTATTAGTGATGGGTCTATGAACTCGCTTGCGACATCTTTAGCTTGCTTGATTAAGTCCTTGGTGTGGCATAGCCACAGTGTCCTAGCTTTCAATTTCATGAATAATGCTATTCCACACCTTGTTTTACCCGAGCCTGCAGGGGCTTGTAATATTCCTCCCTCAGCTAGAATCATTCCATGAACAGCTTTTGCTTGATACTCTCTGAGCGAAATATCGCTCGTATAAGCGATTTTAGGGGTGTATGCGAACATTTCCTCACTAGAACTGTTAATGTATAATCTGAGAGGCATTAGGCTCAGAACCCCATAAGGTAAAATCAATGTCTTACCTCTTGTCTCAAATAATCTAATTACTTTTGAGAATCCTTTTGTCGGTAGATTCATTCGTAGCATTTTGACATACTCGGGGTTAGCAAAAGTTAAAGTTTTATTGCACCACTCGAACATCTCATCAGATGGGTTGTCGACCTCGATTATGTTGGAAAATCTAAAATGTGACATTATTAATTCAACCTCAACCACTCGCTAAGAGGCATACCATAATTTCTGATATCTTCAGCGGGTAATCGAGTTTTACCTGCCTCTAATGTCATCTGAATCATCGTCCATGTGAACATATAGATAGCTCCAGACTTGAGCTTGATAGTGAACCAACTGCGATTAGGTTTTTTGGTTCTCGAATTAAATAGGGTCATAGCCAATACTTGATTTTCCTCAATCCTAGATAAGTCAAGATAATTATTTGTACATACCTTGCAATCTATAAGGCTAGTGCTATAACCTTTAGTAGCAATTATGTCAGCAGGCTGACCTGACGCATTTTGAGTGATTCTGTGGACCCAAAATCCATGGTCGTATAATATTTTTGCAAACTCTTCCTCAAACTTGTTACCAATCCGTCTGTTAAACATTCTCTTCCTCCTCGCTCACATTGATTCCTGTCATACACTTAAAAATTGTTGTATCAAAGTTAGGAATAGCCTTAACATCACTCTTACTATCTTTATTGAGATTGTTCCACCAAGTCTGTCGCTCTTTTGACTTTTCTACAGTTCTCAAGAAACCACCTGTTGTTTCATGTTCAGGGTGTTCTTTCTTTTCGTCGTCCGTCATATCCTCGCTGTAAACCCAAATCAGGTAATCAGTCGGCATATTGTTTAGAATGTATTTTGCGTCACATCCCATCCAGTCTCTATAAGTCCAATCTGATGGTTTATTAAATAGATAAATCTTAGGCTCTTTGGTATTAAAACAACCGTTAGAAAAAGATGTACTGTTCCAATCGCCACTGTTCCTATTGCCACTGTTCCAATCGCCACTGTTCCAATCGCCACTGTTACAATCGCCACTGTTACAATCGCCACTGTTCCTATTGCCACTGTTCCTATTGCCACTGTTACAAAGCGTCAATACTTCTTCCCAAGCTAACTCACGGACAATCTTGATTTTATTGGTACAATGCTTTGTATTATCGTTATCCGTCGCAATCTTACCAAGCGCCTCAACCTCGGCAACCTTATTGTTTGTGTCAAAACTGTAATAATTAAAGCAATCAGCTAAGTTAGTACAAAAGTGAAACCCTCTACTGCAACATTTTGGAGATTCTTCCATTTCGTATGTTTCGCCCACCTCATACTTAAAATCTCTGCATGTCCAATCTTCGTTGAAAACTTTATAGCCTTTCATTCTCACAATCCTTTCTTTCACTTGAAATAGTTTGCCTCTCTAACATGGATTTGAAAAAAGCGACATTACCTCTGTTTAAATAGATAACGCTTTCGTCATTACCAACCTCGTTCAAAGAACGGTCATATAACATAAACGCATAGTTTCTCTCATTCATTTGTTCAATATCCTTTCTGCATATTCACGCCCATCTACGGTGTTACCACTGTTGTAGACACTCAGTGCGTCCTCATAATTACCATATTGTTGGTATAGTTTTGACAGGATGGTACAACCCAATATCACGTTTTCTTGTGGGTTAAACAAGTCCACAATTCCCAACTCGTCTATTTCGACCTTATGCCATTTTGGTTGGATTTGCATTAGTCCTATACTTTCGCCATTATCACCAATAGCATTGGGGTCTCCATTGGATTCTTCTAAGATGATTGCTTTTATAATTTTTGGGTCTAACCCACACTTAGTCGCAATATCGTCAATCATCTCATCACACATTCCGGGTATATTGAGTCTATACTTCGTGGGTTCGGTTTCACACGCCTCGGGAAATTCAATCCTTGTTGCTAAACCATTTAGTAATAACACTGATAAAATCACTAATGTTGGTGCAATAAAGCTGTATAGCCTTATACCTTTTCTCTTTCTTTTAACCATTTTTTATACTCCTTTTCGTTTTGAGGATTTTCATAAAACTTAGTAATGGTTTCCACCAAAGAACTAGCAAGCTCTGTGATGTCTTTTTCGTTAATTTCCATTTTCTCGTTCATTCAAGATAGTCTCGCATTCTGCTAGAATCTCTTTTGCTCGTGGTGATGTGTAGACACCACTTAGTACACTTGACATCATAGGTGGTTGTACTTTAAACCCACGCTTTCTCAGTTCAAATATCATATCGACCTGACGTATACCTAGCGACATCATTCTTTTCTTAATTTCACTCATACGTTTCTCCTTTCCTAAAATTCAAACTTATGAAATGCGATTGACATTCTACATAATTATTGTTATTATTCTTATATAAACAACTCACTTTTTCTTTTTAGAGTTTTCCCCTCTAAAAAGATGGAATTTTTGTTGCCATTTCGCATTTCAAAACTTCTTATTCTTATTCTAATTCTTAAATAACGAATTGTCAAGTGCAAAAATTCTTTTTTCATAAATTATTTTACGAAAGGGGATATAAATATGTCATTTAGAACGAATTTACAAAGAATTTGTAAGGAAAGAGAGACATCATTAACTCGAGTAATGCTTGACTTAGGTTTTTCATCATCAAAAGCTACAGCTATAAATAACGGTCAATTACCAAAGGAAGATGTACTGATTCGCCTTGCAAAACATCTGAATTGCCAAGTAATGGATTTTTTCATTGATGACGAGCCTAGTAACTCTGTTAATTCAACAAGTAACAGCGGGGATATTTCCACCAATATAGGTGACACAAGTAGCACAACCACGAATAACTATTATTCGTATGACACTCGCTCGAACTGTCCTACTCCTAAAGATGTTAGTTTAGTGTTTAAGATGATTGATATTATGCGAGAGTTAGATGATAAAAGTCTTAGTGACCTCGTCAGATATGGTGAATATATAGCTAATAAAATTGGAGATTAGAAAATGAATGCTGTAATATATGCTAGGTACTCTAGTAACAATCAGCGAGAAGAATCGATAGAGGGTCAAATAAGAGAATGTAAAGAATTTGCTGAGAAAAACAATTTACAAATTGTTGATGAATATATAGATAGGGCGATATCAGGTAAAACAGATAATCGCCCAGCTTTTCAGCGATTGATTAAAGATAGCTCTAAGGGTAAATTTGACGTTGTGATAATGTACACCCTCGATAGATTTGCTCGTAATAGATACGATAGTGCCATATATAAAGCGAAATTAAAAAAGAATGGTGTTAGATTGTTTTATGCAAAACAACCAATGCCCGATACACCCGAGGGAATTATTTTGGAATCGGTGCTCGAGGGGTATGCCGAGTATTATGTCGAGAACCTAAGACGTGGTGTAAAACGTGGCATGCGAGAGAATGCACTAAAGGGATATGTTAATGGTAAGACCCCCCTAGGATATAGGAGAGGTAAAGACAAAAAATACGAAATAGACCCATATGAGGCAAAAGCTGTTCGAGAAATCTTTGAAAGATATGCTCGCAATGAGTCAATCATAGATATTGTAAGATGGCTTAATAATAACGGTTATAAAACCACTACGGGTGGTCAATTTAATAAAAATAGTCTAAGACGAATTTTGACCAATGATAAGTACATAGGCGTGTATCGTTACGATGATATTGTCATTGAGGATATTGTCCCACCCATTGTTGACCGAGAACTATTTGAACGTGTGCAAAGTACATTCGCATTTAATAAACACTTTCGTGCAAAACAGAAATCACCTGACCTTTATTTGCTAACAGGAAAATTGTTCTGCGGTCATTGTGGGTCACTGATGGTTGGTGAAAGTGGTACATCACGCCATGGGTCGACATATAGGTATTACAAATGTGCAACACGCAAAAGAGAGCATACTTGCGATAAAAAAGTCGAACGGAAAGAGTGGTTAGAACGCACTGTTGTTGAACATACCAAGAACTATGTATTAACCGATGAAAATATCGATAGAATAGCTGAAAAGGTCGTCGAACTTATTGACCGGGAATATTCGGATAAGTCTATGTTAGCCGAACTAACAGCTCGATTAGATGATGTCAATTCTAGATTTTTAAATTTACTCCAAGCACTTGAACAAGGTGTAATTTCAGAATCTGTTACAAAGCGAGTATCAGAATTAGAAGAAGAGAAAAGAATATTAGAAAAGAAAATAGCAAGCGAAAAAAGGTTAAAGCCAACAATAACAAAAGATAAGGTTGTGTATTGGTTGTTATCATTTAAAAAGGGTGATATCGAGGATGAATCATACCAACGACGAATCATTGACACATTAGTAAGCTCTGTCTTTGTATATGATGATAATGATGGTAATGCTCGATTAGTGTTAAATTTCAACACTTCGAGCAATAGTAATGTTACGATAAAAGTATCGGATACTACACACTTAGCTATACCAAGTAACAAAAGCCTTGAAAACGCTGTATTTATCAGTGTTTCAAGGCTTTTTCTTTGCTTTGTTTACCGTCTTATTCTATCCGAGAATCGTTCCCAATCGTTCCCAAAAGTGTGTTACCCCATGCGTTACCCTTTTATTGTTTCTTGAATTGTCAATTCAAGTTTCAAATTCTGTAATCACATCTAGGAGTTCTGCACTTAGTCTATGTATACATTCACGCTTTATATCCTCAGGTATTACATAATGTGCTTCTGCTATGCTTCCTGCAATGGCTGCAATCGTATCACAGTCACCTCCGAGGGATATTGCAGTGCGTATTACATCTTCGAAATCACTTCCCTCAAGAAAAGCCGTTATTGCTTCTGGCACAGTCTCCATACAGCTTTCGACATGATGATAATTAGGTCTGATTTCATCGCAACTTCGATTAAGATCATATCCAAATTCATCTTCGATGTACTTTTTTATATCCTCTTTGCTTTTTCCTTGTCTTGCTAGAAATATTGTACTCGCTACGGATTCAGCCCCTTTGATACCCTCAGGATGGTTGTGCGTTACCTCTGCCGATAGCCTTGCAACATGCCTAACATCATCGATATTGTCATATAGCCAGGAAACAGCTGAAACCCTCATAGCAGAACCGTTTCCATAGCTGTTATATGCGTCTATTTTATCGTTGAAGAGCCACTGTGAAAACCTATATCCATAGCCTGCATTTGGGAAGAGTTTACCGAAGTAGCGCATCTCATCTCCTATTTTTGCTTTGATTGACTTATCCGTATCGTTTGCATTTACTTTCATCAGAGCTGATGCAACGGCTATGGTCATTACACTATCATCTGTGAAGCGAGATGCATTACTAAACAAAGGAAATTCTTTGCTCTTTTCTCCCCTGTCAAACTCATATGGACTTCCTACAATATCCCCGATTATTGCGCCTAACATCATATTCTACCTCTCGATTTGAAATCATAATCTATACGTTTTCTCCAGCCTTTTGGAACCTCGCATGTGTTTCTATAACTTCTTACAACATCTTCCATAACTTTAAAACTAATTTTCATTCCCTTGGAATCACAGTTATAGTTTACTGCCATTGACGAATCTATTCCGTATCTAGATGCTTCAGCTGTAGCATCTATATTTGCACCGAGGAAGATGAACTCCCAACCGTACTTTGATTTTTCATGCTCAACCAACTTTCTAACATCCTTGTAACTAAATCTTCTGCTGGAGTTTTCCATTCCATCAGTCGTTATGATGAAAAGCGTTTTCTTAGGGACATCCTCTTTACGCGCGTATTTATGTATCTTTGCAATGTGCTTAATTGCACTTCCAACAGCATCTAAAAGAGCTGTGCTTCCCCCTACATAATATTCCTTGCTTGTAAGTTTTGGAACATCCTTGATGTTTACGCGATTGTGTATAACTTCTAGCTCATTATTAAAGAGTAAAGTACTTACAAGTGCATCTCCAGGCTCATTCGCCTGCTTCTTCATCATTGAATTGAACCCACCTATGGTGTCTGCTTCAAGGCCTGCCATTGAACCGCTACGGTCTAGAATAAATATAATCTCTGTCATTTTAAAATCCTCCTATTTCCTAATGTATTCACATTCTAAAGGATTTAGGAGGATTAAAGGTCGCGCGCCATGCGACATTTAAATAAAATATTTACATGCATATAAGCGGCTGATCAAATTTAAACAACGTACTGTTGAGCTCAAAGATATCGTATTTCTCGTTTTCGATAAAGTACTTTACTATTACATCAAACTTGCTACTTTGAGATAAGGTAAAGCCAGCTCTAGCAATAAGATCATTGGTCTCATCCATATTTAATTCAAGGGCGATTGCAAAGGCTATAGCAGTTGCCTTTGACGGCTTGTAGTCAACATTATTTCTAATCTTTGAAAATAACTTTCTATCAACATTAGCCTTCTTATAGATTTCTGAGTCTTTCTTACCAGTCCTATCTATTAAATCAAGCAAGGTTTCCGAAAAACCCTTATCGAGATTATTAAGTAAACCATCTAGATTTGGCATCTGCGCAATAAACTCTTGAGATGGTTCATTTAAAAGCATTTCTCTGTAGTCAAGGCACCTCATCATTGACGTCTTGTACTCAAAGTTTATCTTATCACTTACGTAGTTTGCATCTATGTAGCTACTTACCGACTTAAAAAGTTTTTCAGAAAGCTCAAACGACTGTTTTTCAAAGACAACAAGATATATCTGCATCTCGTTTTCCATCAAAAATGCACTTATCTCTCTTACTGCTATCTGAAGTGCAAGTGGCTTTGGAAAACCATAGCTTCCTGTCGATATCAAAGGAAAGGCAATTGACTCACACGAATTTCTCTTCGCAATCTCAAGCGAGTTTCTGAAGCATGAAGCTAAAAGTTTTTCCTCGCTAGACTTTCCATCTTTCCAGATAGGGCCAACCGTGTGGATTACATATTTTGCATCAAGATTAAAGGCAGACGTTGCCACAGCTTCTCCTGTTGCAATATTGCCAATCTCCTTACGTGCCAAAAGAAACTTTGCACCTGCTTTATCGTGAACACCCTTGTCCGTTCCAGCGCCTATTATAGGCCTAGGATTTGCAGTATTTACAATCGCATCAACCTTCATATTTACAATGTCATTTCTAACTATCTCAAAAGGCATGTGTTGCTCCTATCTGCTACTATTTGTTGAAAACTAAACTATTTCTTTATGCTTACAAATACTCTCTTGTCTATTCTTTCGATTTCCAGTCCGCGTAGGTCTGCGACAAACTCCTTTAGGAACTTGTACTTTCCACCGCCCTTTTTGTCGTAATATCTTACGTCAAAGTTTCTGTAAAGCCTGCTCAACTCATTTCCTATTTGTCCTAGGTCAGTTGGCTTGCCCAGATCTTCATTAGCCATAATAATCTGCTTAATTTTGTTGCTGATTAGCTTCTTACTTGGAATATTTCCCGTCTGATCAGACTTCTTATCCTGCTTTGATTTTAGGCCGGCTGCAGCCTCAGCATCAGCTTCCTTCTTTTTCTCCGCTTCGGCTTCCTTTGCAAGGACATCTATGTAGACGAACTTATCAAAGGCATTTTCCAGAGCCTCTGTCGCTTTGTCAGACTCACCCATACCGATTACGAGAAGGCCTGATTCCGCAAGCCTCCTTGCCAGCGAAGTGAAGTCGCTGTCCGATGAAACGATGCAAAAGCCGTCGACATTTCCACGATAGAGAATGTCCATAGCATCAATTATCAAGGCTGAATCAGATGCGTTCTTTCCCCTCGTGTTATTAAATTGCATCATCGGTTTTAGGGAGTTCTTATTTATTTGACCCTCCCATTTGGTTTGGACAATCTTGTCCCAGCTTCCGTAAATTCTTTTATACGAGCATTCACCGTAGTTAGTAATCTCATCTATAATATAGTCCGCATACTGGGCTGAAATGTTTTCAGCATCTATCAGCAGCGCCATCTTTCTCTCTTTGTTCACTATTCTTCTCCTTTTGCATATTTTGATATAATGCTGAGCATGATATCGACAAGCACGACCATCTCCTCGACCACAGCATACTCTCTGTTCCCGTGGTGGTTATATGAGCCCGTTCCCAAATTTGGACAAGGAACTCCCATGCGGGAAATTCCTGCACCGTCAGTGCCGCCTCTCATAGGTGCAGGCTTTGCTTCAAGTCCCTGCTCTCTGATTGCCTCCATCGCATATTCGATATGTTCCTCATGACCCTTCATGCACTCAGCCATGTTTCTATATGAATCCTTGAAGTATATTTCGACTGTTTCCGCGCCGTATTTTTCGTTTAGAAACTCCGCACATTTTGACATCAAAGCCTTTCTCTGCTCAAGCTTATCTATATCGTGGTCTCTGATTATGTACTCAAGACTTGCCTTCTCACAATTTCCTTTCATATCCATCAAATGGTAGAAGCCCTCGTAAGCCTCAGTGTGCTCAGGTCTTTCGCTTGCCGGAAGAGCTTCTGCAAACTCGCAAGCCACATGAAGAGCGTTTTTCATCTTATTCTTTGCCTCTCCGGGATGCGTCACTATGCCGTGAATTATCAGGCTGGCCGAAGCCGCATTGAAGTTCTCATATGAGATTTCATCAGGCGCTGCACCATCCAAGGTATATGCTCTGTCCGCCGCAAGCTTTTTTACGTCAAAATTGTCCACGCTGGTTCCAATCTCCTCATCAGGCGTAAACGAAAACGCGATGTCGCCATGTTTAAACTCAGGTGTCTTAACCATGTATTCAAGCGCAGTCATAATCTCAGCAACTCCGGCTTTATCATCTCCTCCTAGAAGCGTCTTTCCGTTTGTAACTACCACAGTTTTTCCTTTTGCATCAAGCAAGGGCGGATTATTGGCAGGATCCAAAACCACATCTTCGCAGAGAACTATAGGTTCTCCGTCGTAGTTTTCGATTACCCTTGCTTCATCTCCCGGATATGGAAACTCCAGCGCCGTATCCATGTGAGCTATGAAAGCTATGGTTGGAACCTTGGCATCGATATTTCCTTTGAGTTTTCCGTAGATATACCCCTTGTCATCCAGCTCTACATCTGTGATTCCAAGTGCTTTGATTTCTTCCATCAAAACATTGGCAAGGTTTAGCTGCTTTGCTGTGCTTGGAACAGTCTCACTGGTTTCATCGGACTGCGTGTCTATTTTGATATATGTTAAAAAGTTTTTTAGTACACTTTGTTTTTTATCCACTGTCTCCTCCTTAAAAACAAACAGGGCATGATTACACGCCCTGCCTTTGTTAGTTATTTGAGTACTGCAATCATCTCGCCGGCCTTAACCTGCTGACCTTCTTTAACGAATACCTTATCAACGATACCTTCAGTAGTTGAAATGATATTTGTCTCCATCTTCATTGCTTCAAGTACAGCGATAGCCTGATTTGCCTCAACCTTATCGCCCTCCTTGATGAGAATCTTAACTACTGCACCAGGGATGTTTGCACCGATTTCCATTGGGTTTTCTTCATCTGCATACCTTGTAACCGCTACAGCTACAGAGTCTTTTACATCCTCGTCCTTGACCCTTGCAACTCTACGGTTTCCGTTGATTTCGAATACCACTTCGCAGATACCTTCATTATCTGTAGCTCTTCTTTCGATAAGTCTTACGATAAACGTCTTACCCTCATCAATCTTGATTTCACAAGTTTCACCCTCGGATAGTCCGTGGAAGAAGATATCGGAGCCCATGTGTCTGAAATCACCGTGCTTACGAATGTATTTGATATAGTCGTCGAATACCTTAGGATAGATAGCGGCACTGATAATTTCCTGCTCGTCTCCCTCCAGGCCCAGATCATCAACCAGATGCTTCTTGATTGCATCAAAGTCCTCGTCCTCAAGAAGTTCACCTGCACGGCAAGTGATTGGCTTCTTATCCTTGAGAACCAGCTTCTGTAGTTCCTCCGGGAATCCTCCAAGAGGCTGACCTATCATGCCCTCAAAGAATGAAACGAGCGAGTCAGGGAAATCTACATTCTTTCCCTTTTCGTAGATGTTTTCAGGTGTCATTTCGTTCTGAACCATGAAGATGGCAGTGTCGCCGACAACCTTTGATGTAGGTGTAACCTTGATGATATCTCCGAGCATCCGGTTAACCTCGCGGTACATCTCCTTAACCTCGTTAAACTTATACCCAAGTCCGAATGAATCCACCTGAGCCTTTAGATTTGAGTACTGCCCCCCCGGCATCTCATATTTGTAGATCTCTGCAGACGGTGTGCGCAGACCGGATTCAAAGCTTGAATATACCGGTCTTACATCTCTCCAATACTCTGAGAGCTGTTGTATTCCTTCATAAGCAATTTCTGTATCTCTTGATGAGTGCTCAAGAGCTGCAACGATTGAGTTTAATCCCGGCTGTGATGTTAGACCTGCCATGCTGTTAAATGCCGCATCGACAATGTCTACTCCCGCCTGAGCAGCCATTAGAACGGTAGCGATACCGTTACCGCTTGTGTCATGTGTATGTAGATGTACCGGAATCTTAAGAACCTGCTTAAGTTCACCAATCAGTTCTCTTGCAGCCATCGGCTTTAGAAGTCCGGACATGTCCTTGATACCGATGATGTGAGCACCCTCAGCCTCAAGCTCCTTAGCAAGCTTGATGTAATAATCCAGATTGTACTTTGTTCTTGACTTATCGAGAATATCGCCTGTGTAACACATGCATGCCTCTGCAAGTTTTCCCTGCTTTAGTGTCTCGTCGAGAGCAATCTTCATTCCCTCTGTCCAGTTAAGTGCATCGAATATACGGAATACATCGATTCCGGCCTTTGCCGACTGCTTAACGAACTCTCTGATTACATTATCCGGATAGTTCTTGTATCCAACGGCATTAGCTCCTCTGATAAGCATCTGGAACATTATGTTCGGGATTAGCTTTCTCAGAGTTGCAAGTCTCTCCCATGGATTCTCGTGAAGAAATCTGAAAGCTGTATCAAATGTAGCTCCACCCCACATCTCAAGTGAGAAGAAATCCTTACCGTAAAGAGCTGTACCCGGAGCAATTTTCTCCATATCTATTGTACGAACTCTAGTAGCCATAAGTGACTGCTGAGCGTCTCTCATCGTTGTATCTGTAATCAAAAGTCTCTTCTGATCCATAACCCACTTGCTTACCGCCTCAGGCCCCTGCTCGTCGAGTAGCTGCTTTGTTCCTCTGAGCTTAGCGACTTCTGCCGGGCTAACGCGTGGAAATACAGGTACATCAAAGGTTGGCTTTAGACCCTTTGTCTCGTTGACGACCTTATTTCCTAGAAAGTCGATAATTTTGAGCTCTTCATCTTCCTTTGTTCTTATATCCATTAGCTCCGGATGTGCCGAAATAAATCCGGTATTACAGTTTCCTTCAGCAAAGGTCTCGTGGTTCAGAACGTTTAATATGAAACCGATATTTGTCTTTACGCCCTTGATTTGTGTCTCTCTTAGAGCTCTGATAGCCTTGCGTCTGGTTGCATCAAATGTAAGTGCTGTAGCAGTAACCTTAACTAGAAGGCTGTCATAATAAGGACTGATTGTCGAGCCTGTAAATCCATTACCACCGTCAAGTCTTATACCATATCCGGAGGCACTTCTATAAAGCTCGATTGTCCCTGTATCAGGAGCAAATCCATTGCTCGGATCTTCTGTTGTTATTCTACACTGGATGGCATAACCTCTTGTGTGTATGCTCTCCTGTGACTCAATTCCTATTTCCGGATCAGCAAGAGCATATCCTTCCGCAACTAAAATCTGTGTCTGAACAATATCTATACCAGTAACCATCTCTGTAACGGTATGCTCAACCTGAATACGAGGGTTCATCTCGATGAAGTAGTGTCTTCCATCCGAGTCTAGGAGAAACTCAACTGTTCCGGCACTTCGATAGTCAACTGCTCTTGCAATCTTAATAGCATCGTCACAGATAGCCTGTCTCTGCTCATCTGTCAAGCAAAGCGAAGGTGTGAATTCTATAACCTTCTGATGTCTTCTCTGTATGGAGCAATCTCTATCGTAAAGGTGTACGATGTTGCCATACTTATCTCCGACAATTTGAACCTCGATGTGTTTAGGGTTTTCGAGGTACTTCTCAATGAATATATCATCTATACCGAATGCTGCCTGCGCCTCACTCTTTGCACGTCTGAACTCGTTTACTATATCTTCCTTGTCTCTAACGATTCTCATGCCGCGACCGCCACCGCCGGCTGCCGCCTTAAGCATAACCGGGTATCCGCATCTATCGGCAAATTCAACAGCCTCATCCTCGTCCTTTATAGCTGAATCTACACCCGGAATTGTAGGAACTTCAACTCTAGCTGCTACAATTTTGGATTTTATCTTGTCACCAAGCTGATCCATCATATAGTGGTTAGGGCCTATAAATTCGATTCCTGCATCTTCACATGCCTTTGCAAAATCAGTGTTTTCAGATAGAAATCCATATCCCGGATGAATTGCATCAACACCCTTGGCCTTTGCAAGCTCTATAATTTCTTCAATTGATAGGTATGCCGCAACAGGAGTCTTTCCCTTGCCTATCTGGTATGATTCATCTGCCTTAAATCTGAATAAGCTGTTCTTGTCTTCCTCAGAGTATATCGCAACTGTTCTAATTCCCAGTTCTTGACATGCTCGAAATACTCTAATTGCAATCTCGCCACGATTAGCAACCAGAACACGCTTGAATTTCTTTATTTCTCTCATTGTTTTCTCCCATTCTCTATAATAAAAGATTAAACGTGTCACATCTATATCACTGCATTACTGCAGGTGAATATCAATATTCTTGTACGATAGCTCTATATCGGCAGCCCTGAGTGCCTCAGTCGCAGCCTCCTCTATCTTGTAGGATAGCATAAAGAAGTCGTCTACCCTGCACCAAATTTTAAAGTCTACCGATAGTGCATAGGCATCTATGGAGTTGACTCCAATTATAGGCTCAGGTGTAGTTAGAACAAGTGGATTGTTCTTTGCTACTCCCATCAAAATATCTTTAATCTTAGCTATGTCCGTATCCTTAGCAAAATTGTATGTTTTATCGATTCGCCTTATACCGGATTCGGTAAAGTTAGTCAAAACTGAAGCTGACATCACTCCGTTTGGCACGGTCACAACCTTATTGTCCCCTGTGTGCATCTTGGTGTACATGAGGTCTATCTCATCGACAATTCCCGTCGCATCAACGCTTCCATTAACGGCAATCACATCGCCGCACTTGAAAGGCTTGTTAATCAAAATGAGAAAGCCTCCTGCTACATTACCAAGACTATCCTTTAGCGCCAGTGCAATCGCCGCACCTCCGGCACCTAGTACCGTCAATAGTGACGAAGTGTTTAGTCCCAGTTCCTGAAGGATTATAATGGCCAGTATTATTAGAAAGACCACCCTGATACCGTTGGTTATGAATGCGTGTAGCGATTTGTCAATCTTGGACTTCTCAAGCAATTTGCGAAGCACTTTTATAAAAACAGTTATCACTATCCATCCTATTATGAACGATAAAAGTGCAATTCCCATATCTATAAGTATTTTTGTTACATGCTCTGTATTTGGCATAGTCTACCTCTTAGCCCTCGCACAACTGAGCCTTATGCTTGCCGTACGGAATCTATTTACACTCGCAGTTCGCTCGCTTAGCGTCCCGCTCTTCTTCTCTCTATTTCCTTGAGCAGCTTCTTTCTGAGCCTGATGTCGTCCGGAACGATTTCTACCAGTTCATCATCAGCAATGAACTCAAGGGCTTCTTCAAGGGTGAAATGACGAGCCGGTGAAAGTTTGACGTTCTCGTCACTTCCGGCAGCACGCATGTTGGTCGCCTTCTTCGCCTTGCAAGGGTTAACTTCCATATCATTTCCTCGAGAGTTCATTCCGACAATCATGCCCTCATAAACTTTAGTCTGAGGCTCTACAAACATCTGAACCCTTTCACTGATATTAAACAGCGCATAAGGTGTGCAAACGCCTTCTTCTATCGCGATGGCAACTCCGTTATTTCTACCCGGAATTTCGCCCTTGTACTCCTCAAATGCGAAAAATCTTCTCTCCATGTTTCCTTCGCCGCGAGTATCGTTGATGAACTCGGATCTATATCCCAAAAGACCTCTGGTTGGAGCATGGTACTCCAGTTTGGTATAACCGTTGTCGCCGGACATCTGAACCATGATACCCTTTCTAAGGTTTAGCTTGGAGATGACGGTTCCCGAATATTCATCAGGAACTGTAATTATAACCTCTTCAATCGGTTCAAGCCTTACTCCGTTCTCATCCTTGTGGTAGATAACCTCAGGCTTTGATACAGCAAGCTCATATCCTTCTCTTCTCATATTCTCTATCAAAATTGAAAGATGAAGTTCTCCTCTTCCCGAGACCTTGAAACAGTCTGTCGAATCTGTATCTTCAACAGTAAGTCCGACATTGACCTCAAGCTCCTTGTTCAATCTTTCTCTTATGTGTCTTGATGTCACATACTTACCCACCTGCCCGGCAAAGGGAGATGAGTTAACCATGAAGTTCATCGAAAGTGTAGGCTCCTCAATCATGATGCTACCTAGTCCCTCCGGTGCTTCCGGGTCACAGATTGTCTCACCTATGGAAATATCTGAGATACCCGAAATGACAACTATGTCGCCACACTGAGCTTCCTCTACCGGTACTCTCTTAAGACCTCTGTAGACAAAGATTTGTCCAATTTTGCGTGATTCTACAGTGTTTTCCTTGACAACCGAAACCTGGCTGCCCTGCTTTAGTACACCTCTTGTGATTCTACCGATTCCCAGTCTTCCGATATAGTCATCGTAAGCAAGTGTCGAGATTTGCATCTGCAAAGGCTCTTCCCTTCTGTCCGGGTAAACCTCGCAGTGTTCAATTATTGTATCAAAGAGCGGTGTAATATCGAATCCGCCGTATCCCTCCGGTGTGTGCTTTAGTTTGCTGTCGCCCTGTCTGAATTCAAGTCCGTCTATATCCGATGGGTCCTTAACAGCTATGCCCTGCCTTGCAACTCCGTAGAGTATCGGGAAGTTCAGTTGCTCATCGTTTGAGTCAAGATCCATGAACAGTTCGTATACCTCATCAACAACCTCGTCGATTCTGGCATCCTTCTTGTCAATCTTGTTAATGAACAAAATAGGGTTTAATCCCTGCTCAAGTGATTTGCTAAGAACAAAGCGAGTCTGTGGCATAGGGCCCTCACTTGAGTCAACGAGCAGAATAACAGTGTCTACCGTCTTCATGATACGCTCAACCTCGGATGAGAAATCCGCATGCCCCGGCGTGTCAACGATATTTATCTTAACATCATTATGCATTACTGAGCAGTTCTTGGAATAGATGGTTATACCCCTCTCACGCTCTATATCATCGCTATCCATGACGCAATCCGCCATCGCTTCGTTATCTCTAAATATACCGCTTTGCTTCAGAAAAGCATCTACGAGCGTCGACTTTCCGGCATCTACATGGGCTATAACTGCAATGTTAATTATTTTTTGTCTTTCAGACATAATTTTACCTTCTTTATTGATTAATTTAACAGCAAATTATACCACGAAATGCTGTTTATTTCAAATCTGTAATGTCCCAGTTTATCGCTTTTTTGCCATTTTTTTCTAAGAAATTATTGGTGTCCGTAAAGTAGCCTCCACCGTAAAAACCGTTGTAGGCAGATAGCGGACTGGGATGAGCACCTTCGAGTATCAAATGTCTTTCGTTAGTTATCAAAGACTTCTTCGCCCTCGCATTTGCACCCCATAGGATAAACACAACCGGCTCCTGCCTATCGTTAAGTTTAGAAATCACGGCATCGGTGAGTTTCTCCCATCCCTTGCCCTTATGTGAGTTGGGTCTTCCCTCCCTCACGGTCAAACAGGTGTTGAGAAGAAGTACGCCTTGCTTTGCCCAGCTCAAAAGATAGCCGTTATCAGAATTTGGCATAGGCGTTCCGAGCTCTTCACGCAACTCCCTGAAGATATTCACAAGCGACGGCGGTTGCTTGACTCCCGGCTTTACCGAAAAAGCCATACCGTGTGCCTGTCCTGCTCCGTGATACGGATCCTGTCCCAGTATCAAAACCTTCGTATCATCAAAATCAGTTTCTTTGAGTGCATTGAAAATATCGTGCATATCAGGATAAATCGTCTGCGTTCGGTACTCTTCTATCAAAAATTTTCTGAGCTTTAGGTAGTACTCGCTATTAAATTCATCTGCTAGTATCTCGTCCCAATGATTTCCTATGTTTACCATATGTTTACCATGTTTCTCCTAAAAATTAATCTGAGCTCGGGGCTCGACGCCTGCACTTACACCTAATACTTTAGCCTCCAGATTTTAACAAGCTCACCATTTAGGTTAATTTTCTATGCACGCGAGCTCGTTTGCCGGCTTTTAACTCGCATTAAATCTCGTAGCTTGTGATTCTTCTGCGAGTCATCTCTTCGCCCATAATCTGCTGTATGCACCAAACGTCAGGAGACTGAGCTCTGCCCATCAGAGCGATTCTTATGACTGTGCTCACATGGCCTACGTGTCCCTTATAATCATCAGGATTTTTCTTGTAATCCTTTGGCTTTGCAGCATATCCAAGCTCAACGGCAATATTTCTTATCTTATCGAACCACTGACTCTGGTCGTCTGAATGGTCGTAGCTTTCCATATACTTCTTTAGGATTTCTTTTGCATCATCATCTGAAACTTCTGTAGGAATATCATCCTCTCTTACAAACATGTCATCAAAGAAATAGCTTATGAAGTCGACGATTTGCTCAGCATAGACAAGGTCCTTTCTCGGTTTCTTGTCATTTCTACCCAGGTCTATTATCTTCTTGATGTATTCATCATCATCGAATATGTACATGATTTCAGGCTTAAATTCCTGAGCCCAAGCCTTTAGAAATTCAACTATTTCTCCTGCCGGTATTCTGAGAAGAACATCCTTGCTGATGTCGTTTAGCTTGTTCAAGTCAAAGAGAGCACCTGAGTTGCTCATCTTCTCCGTTGTGAAAGTGAACTCATCAATATCTGCATCCTGATGTTCATCCCTCCATTCCTCAAAATTGGAGTTTAGTATAGTGAGCAGATATTCCCTTACCGCAGCAGGATGGTATCCGAGCTTGCGGTAGTAATCAAGCGATAGCTCCGGGTCTTCTCTCTTGGAGAGTTTTCGCTTGTTTCCGTTTTCGTCCAGTTTCATTAGCTGCGCTGTGTGGCAGTAGATTGGGAGCTTGAGACCGAGCTTTTCGAAGAGCTCGACGTGGATTGGCAGTGATGGGAGCCACTCTGCGCCTCTTACGACGTGAGTCGTTCTCATCAGGTGGTCGTCAACTACGTGTGCGAAGTGGTAGGTCGGTATACCTGTGGTCTTGAGAATGACGACATCCTGAAAATTCTCCGGCATCTCGAGCGTTCCTCTTATTGCGTCCTCGACTTTGATTCTGCGCGCCTTTTCGGGATCAGGATTACCGTCAGACTTAAGTCTCAATACATAAGGCTTTCCGGCTTTTATATTTGCTTCTACATCCTCAAGGCTGAGCTTTCTGTGTGCTGCAAACTCGCCATAGATACCGGGGTTTTGCTTTGCAAGCTCTTGCTTAGTTCTAATCTCTGCGATTTCGTCCTCGGTCAAAAAACAAGGATAAGCTTTACCCTCTCTCACGAGTTTTTTTGCAAATGCTGCATAGATGTCACCTCTCCTGCTCTGGGTGTAGTCACCGTAAGCACCCTTGTCTCCATTTAGGCCTGCGCCCTCATCAAAATTTATTCCAAAGAATCGTAGGGAGTCGATGATAATCTTAACAGCACCATCGACAAAACGCTTATCGTCGGTGTCCTCAATTCTGAGGTAAAATACTCCGCCCGACTGATGAGCGAGCCTCTCGTCAACAAAGGCTCCGTAAAGGTTTCCGAGGTGAATAAAACCGGTCGGTGACGGTCCCAGTCTCGTTACCTTTGCACCTTCCGCCAAATCTCTCTCAGGATAGATTTTCTCGTAATCATCAGGACTTTTATCTATATTCGGAAACAGCAAGTCTGCTAATAAATTATAATCCATTTTTTCCTCCACAAATTTAATCTCATATATCGTTAATTATATAATATTTTTGCTCGTATTTGTAGTATAATGTCATCATGAGTAAAATATATATCGCAAAAGATGCGCACTATCATCTTAAAGAGTATTTAACAGGGCTCGGGCATACACTCGAGCCAATTTCATCAAATGGAATCGTCGATCGCGGGATTTCAAATCATCCCGATATTTTCCTGTGCAAAATGGGAATCGGTGACAAGGCTCCCGTCTACATGGCGGCGCCTGAGGACCTCGGCAAGTACTATCCTCAGGATGCTGCATTCAATGCAGCATGTACAGGAAAGTACTTCATCCACAATCTTTCCTGTACGTCGCCGCGCCTACTGAAGGTCGCTGAGGAAATGGGAATGTACCTCATCGACGTCAAACAGGGATATACAAAATGCAGCGTCGCTATCGTAGACGAAAACTCTATCATCACCTATGATGCCGGAATAGCAAAAGCCTGTGAAGGCATAGATGAGCTTTCGGTTCTTCTGGTACAGCCCGGATTTGTCAGGCTCGACGGCTATGATACGGGGTTCATCGGCGGAAGCTGTGGCAGAGTCGATGATGAACTTGTATTTAACGGAGACCTCTCCTCTCATCCTGATTTTGCTAAGATACTGGAGTTCACCGAGGAGCGTGGAATAAACTGCAAGTGGTTCCCCGAATATCAGCTTACCGACATAGGCTCTATTCTTTAACTGCACGCTTGTTATTGAACAGGGAGCACAGAGTATGAAAAAACATGCAATAATACCAATATTCATTCCACATCTCGGCTGCCCCTGCCGGTGTGTTTTCTGCAATCAGCAGAAGATAACCGCAAGAACCAAAGCAGTAAGCACGGATGAAGTCAGGGAAACCGTAGATAGATACCTTTCGACGCTCGAAGAACTTGACCCCGGCGAGATAGAAATCGCCTTCTACGGCGGAAGTTTTACAGCGATTCCAATAGAAATGCAGACCGCATACCTTAAAGTCGCAAACGAATACATAGAGCAAGGGCAAGTGTCGTCCCTTCACATATCGACGAGACCGGACTGTATAGACGACGAGATTTTGAGCAATCTCAGGCGCTACAACGTCAGCACTATTGAGCTTGGAGTTCAGTCCTTTAACGATGAAGTCCTCATGCTTTCCAAGCGAGGGCATAATAGCGATACAGCAAGAAAAGCCGCCACCCTAATCAAAGAGATAGGGTTTAAGCTAGGTATTCAGCTTATGATTGGACTTCCCGGAGATAGCCTTGAGCGTTGCATCTATTCGGCGAATGAGACCGTAGCACTTGCACCGGAGCTGGCAAGGCTCTACCCTACTTTAGTCATAGACGGCACGGAGCTATACGATATGTACGAGAGCGGAAGCTATGTGGCTTTGAGCAAGGAAGAAGCCCTGCTTCGTACCAAAGAAATGTACAAGATTCTGCATGCGGCAGGGATAAATATAATGAGAGTTGGACTTAAAAGCACGGATATAATCGGCGGAAGCTATTTATCCGCAATAAACGGAGGAAGCTATCATCCGGCCTTTAGACAGCTCGTTGAAGGTGAGATAGCATATGAGACGCTTAAGGAGCAGCTGGATGCTTTGATGGAACAGATTTCCGATAAGGTAGTTGTTGACCGACAAAACCCATCAGGTACATCAAATTCAAGGTATAAGGTTGACCTCTTCTCAAACCCACAGTCTTTCTCCAATATGATTGGAAATCGCGGTATCAACAAGGAAAGGCTCAGCGCTGAATATCCTAATTTTGATATCAGATATAGAACGGATGCTTCTTTAGCAAAAGATATATACATAGCAAAACTAAAATAACCGGAGGAAAAAATGGACAAAATCGTAGAAAAAGCAGTTGTAACCGTTGTCGGCAAGGACGCTGTCGGCATTTTGGCAAAGGTTTCCAAGGCCTGTGCCGATGCAAACGCAAATGTTATCGAGGTAACTCAGTCAGTTTTGAACGAAATCTTCTGTATGATTATGATCATCGATATCACAAAGCTCACAATTTCTATCGATGAACTTCAGAAAAATATTGCAGATGAAGCCAAAGGCATGACAATTCACGTTATGCACGAAGATATCTTTAACGCAATGCACAGGATTTAGTCCGCTGGAGGTATACATGTTAAACACAAACGACATCTTAGAAACCATAGGAATGATACAGGACGAATCCCTTGATATTAGAACGATAACCATGGGTATTTCCCTGCTCGACGCCGCTGATAGCGACATCGACAGATCATGTAAAAAGATATATGACAAAATTTGCCGGAAGGCGGAAAAACTGGTATCCACCGGTGAAAGCATAGAGAAAAAATACGATATTCCTATCGTGAACAAGAGGATTTCGGTAACACCGATTTCCATGCTCGCAGGAGTTTCCGGAGGAGACCCGATCAAGTACGCAAGGACTCTTGACAAAGCTGCAAAGGAATGCGGAGTCGACTTCATAGGTGGCTACTCTGCCCTGGTTCACAAAGGCTTTAGTGCAGGTGATCTTGAGCTAATAAATTCAATCCCTCAGGCTCTTGCAGAGACTGAGCTCGTTTGCTCATCCGTAAATGTGGGTTCAACAAAAGCAGGAATCAACATGGATGCTGTAGCTTTGATGGGAAGACAGGTTCTGGAATCCGCAAGGCTCACAAGTAGCAAGCAGTGCATAGGCGCAGCAAAGCTGGTTGTATTCTGCAATGCAGTTGAGGACAATCCTTTCATGGCAGGAGCCTTCCACGGTATCGGCGAGTCCGACTCCGTTATAAGCGTCGGTGTTTCAGGTCCCGGCGTAGTCAGATCGGCTCTATCAAAGATGGACTCTAGCGCAAGCCTAAACGAAGTTTCGGAGCAGATTAAAAGAATTGCTTTTAAGATTACAAGAGTAGGTCAACTTGTCGGAAGCGAGGCTGCCGAGATCCTAAACGTTCCGTTTGGAATCGTAGACCTTTCGCTTGCCCCAACTCCTGCTGTCGGTGACTCGGTTGCCCACATCCTCGAGGAAATCGGGCTTGAGCAATGCGGTACGCACGGTACAACAGCAGCTCTTGCAATGCTGAACGACGCGGTCAAAAAAGGCGGAGTTATGGCTTCATCAAGTGTTGGCGGACTTTCAGGTGCTTTCATTCCGGTTAGCGAAGATGCCGGCATGATCAAGGCTGCGAGAGAAGGAACATTAAGCATAGAAAAACTTGAAGCTATGACCGCTGTTTGCTCAGTGGGACTCGACATGATAGTAATCCCGGGAGACACATCTGCGGAAACCATCTCGGCCATAATCGCTGACGAAGCAGCGATAGGTATGGTCAACTCCAAGACCACTGCAGTCAGAGTTATACCGGCTATCGGGCTTTCCGAGGGCGAGGAGCTTAACTTCGGCGGACTTCTCGGCTACGGTCCGGTCATGAAACTTCGTGATAAGTCACCGGCAAAGATGATACTCCGCGGTGGCAGAATTCCTGCTCCGTTACAGAGCCTAAAGAACTAGAAAAAACAAAGCCTGCGTAACTTGATATGCGTTTGTGATTCACGGTACATATCAAACTCCGCAGGCTTTTTCATACCTTCTATTCTAATTTTCCTCATCGCTCGAGTAGTCTAGTCTTTGAGTATTGAAGAGCTTTGCATATCTGCCGTCTAGCTTCATAAGTTCAACATGCGTACCCTCTTCAGCAATCTGACCGTCGTCAACAAGGATTATCCTGTCCGCATTTTGAACGGTCGCAAGTCTATGCGCTATAATCAGGCAGGTTCTATCCTTTGACAGCTCATCAAAGGACTTTTGAATCGACCTTTCCGTAATCGTATCAAGCGCCGATGTCGCCTCGTCGAGTATCAAAATTCTAGGATTCTTGAGGAAAATTCTCGCTATCGAAATCCTCTGCTTTTGACCGCCCGAAAGCATTGTTCCCCTCTCGCCTACATAGGTCTCAAACTGATCCGGCATCTCCATGATGTCATCGAATATCTCAGCCTTCTTTGCCGCAATAACTACTTCCTCATAGCTTGCAGACGGCTTACCGTACCTTATGTTTTCCAAGATTGTATCCGCAAAGATGAAAACATCCTGCTGCACTATTCCTATGTTCTCACGCAGGGAATTTTTAGTTACATCCCTTATATCGACTCCATCAATTTTGATACTTCCGCTGCTAACATCGTAAAACCTTGGTATAAGCTGGCATACCGTTGTCTTACCGCCACCGGAGGCTCCAACCACTGCAAGTGTCTCACCTGCCTTAACGTGAAGGTTCATGTTATTTACAACGTCGTGAACTCCGTCATACGCGAACGTCACATCATCAAAGTCGATATTTCCTTCTTTGACATCAAAGTCTATAGCATCCGGCTTTTCCTCAACCTGAGGCTTAAGAGCCATAATCTCACTAAATCTCCTGAGTCCTGCCATTCCGTTTGCAAATATCTCCGCAAAGTTTGCCATCTTTCTAATCGGCGTAATGAAAGCCGATACATAAAGCGTAAACGTGATCAAATCTATGTAGTTCAGCTGTCCGTCCATTATGAGCTTTCCACCTATGGCGATAACTGCAGCCGGCATGATGCACATGAAAAATTCCTGCGATGCGTTGAAGGTTCCCATCGCCTTATAGAACTCACTCTTTGATGTCCTATATATGTAGTTGGAATCCATGAATCTGTCGTTATCGACATCCTCGTTAGCAAATGCCTTCGATGTCTTAATTCCTGAAATACATGACTCTATCTCTGTATTTATGTCTGCAATTTTCTTCTTTACGTTTACCGAAGCTCTCGACATCTGCTTTCTTGTCAGCACGACAATCAAAAGGAAAATAGGTACAAGCACAGCTACAACTAGCGCAAGCCTCCACTCTATGCTAAACATAACTATCAGCGCGCCCGATATCGAAAGTATTGCAATTACAAGGTCTTCAGGGCCGTGGTGTGCAAGCTCCGTAATCTCAAAGAGGTCGCTTGTAAGCCTGCTCATCAAAGTACCAGTCCTATTCTTATCGTAAAACTCAAAGTCTAGACTCTGCAGTTTATTGAAAAGGTCTGCCCTTATATCAGTCTCAACTCTGATACCGAAGGTATGTCCCCAGTAGGTCATGATATAGTAGCAAATCGACCTGAGCACGTATGCAACGGCAACTATAGCCATTACAACAAAGAAGGTCCTGTACTTGCTCTGCGGAAGCAGATCGTACATCGCCGTCCTTGAAACAAGCGGAAACGCAAGGTCGATAAATGCAATCATTATGGCACAAAACATATCGAACGCAAATATCTTTCTATGTGGTTTGAAATATCTAAATAAATCTATTAGCATCCTGTCTCCTTCCAAATATTACTTATTTATATATTTCCATAAAAAATGGATATAACACTTAATATAACAAAAAATCTTCTGTGATATATTCTACCACAGAAGACCTTTTTATAATGAGTATTTAAGGAAAATCTTAATTTAATTATTTATCTTTGCTTACAGCATTCTTTAGACCTTCAGCCGCTCCTTCTACGGAGTCCTTTACGCTTTCGCCTACCTCTTTAACCTTAGCAGCTACCTTTTCTACTGCACCTTCTTTTTCAGTCTTTTTATCTCCACTTACTTTTCCTAGACCTTCTTTTACAGCACCCTTAGCCTGATCGATTTTGTTTTCTATTGACATGATATTAACTCCTTTCAGTTAACTACTGCAATGCACATCTTATGCACATGTTATTTATGTTATACTCCCCTTTGATTGTTTATAAACATTTAAATTTAGATACTTTTTAGATTATCTTTATATTTATTATTATACGCTACTGTTTATTAAAAGTCAGATATAGAACTCGGCAATCCACTGAGCCCATGATGCCATGCCTTATATTAATTCTCGCTCATCGAAATTTCAAAATATAAGATAATAAATATCACCTTAAGCAAATAATAAATAATTACGACTAAATCTGATTAAACAATCTCATTGTAGTATCCGGACCTTTATTACCCTTTTGTGTCTTTGCAGTATCTCCAACAAAGGAATTATTTGAAATTCTTACTGTGTATAATCTGTCTTCAAACATAGATACAGCCTTATCATTAATTACACAACTTGCAAACTTTATATCCTGATCAATTAGCTTCGCTAATGTCTTTCCTGTATTTATTACCGAATCTACTAGAATCACATTTTTTGTCATTGGACGTATAAACTCACCCTGCTTTGGATCATAAACTTCAAATTTACATCCTAATTTAAAATATATTCCCTGTGCAAAGAATATTCCGCCTCTAAGCAAGGCAACTACAGTTGTATCCGATGGATTTAAATCAATATTCTCTGCCAAAATCTCTCCAAGTCTAATATGAGCCTTCGCAAGTTCAGGTCCTGATACTCCAGAATCCGATTTTGTAATATTAATTAGTTTCTTAACTTCTTTTGTTTTTTCTAGTTCAAACAAATTCTATACCTCCCAAATCTTTTCCTTTTAATGATTTGCTAACTGTTCCATCTGCCTTAGTGACAAGATATCCCTTATCAGCTTGCTTAAGCATATAATAGTCATTCATTCCATCACCATAAGCATTAATTATTTTGCCAGCTTTTTGAAGCATCTTTGTAATAAAGAATTTTGTTTCAGCTGCCATTTCAGCACCCGAATAAAACGGAATATCTAAATAGTTAGATATAAAACTCCACACTCGCTCATGCCCCGAGGTAAGTATAAACGAATCTTTATTGAGCGCTTTGCATACATTTTCGTTGAATGAAAATGGCAATTCATTCAGTTCTTCAGATCTATAGGCCTTAAATTCTTTTGCCTGCATCCATGACTGATATCCAGTATAAAAATTCCCATCATATATATGAGTAGTATAATTGAAAACAGCATGTGAACTGTCTTCCTTAATTATAGTCTTATCACCATCTAAAAGCGTAATTACATCAGATGTTGCTCTCTGTAATATTTGCTCAACGCATTTTTCAGCAAACAGCTTACAACTAAAACCATTTTCTATTGACCTAATGAATTCAACAATGTCAGTAACATCACCAAAAACATTATTTGCCGGATTATCTAACACGTAAAAATCTTTATTCTTATTATGACAGTATTCACGTAAGTTTTCTATTTCGTCTAATTGCCATTTTTCTATATCGTAACATAGATATTTTCTATTCTTCTCTGATTCGCTCATCCGTTTCTCTAATATAGAAGGAGAAATATATAAGTAAAGAAAAACATCATATAGTTTACCATCCATATCTGTAAACGATACTTTATCACCAAATTTATAATGACCATCCATGATAAATGTGTCTTGCCTCAACAACATACTAGCCAATTTTTCTCTAGCCATATTTTTACCAATCTCATCTTTTGAATCAAAATCAGGACATATTTCACGTAAAAAATTGCTTCCTAATTTTACATCAATAAAATCAAGCTGATTCAATACATGAGTTTTACCTGCAGTTGGCATTCCATATAATCCTATTCTCATAAAGACTCCTTAAAGCAATAATTTCTATCAAACTCTAAAGATATATTTTCCAATTCTTCAAATGGCATATCACTGCTTCCAACTGGAGGTAAATCAATGCAATTTCCACAAAAATAAACATTTCCGTTAGCAAAGAAATAGTTATTATTTCCTGCACCACACTCACCTCCATACATCGTACAGTCTAATCCGCCTCTTCTAACTTTTAGCTTCTTCTCTGCAAATTGCAGGAAATCACGATAGTCACTTAAAGATATTCCGTGCTTTCCAATCATACGTGAAAAAGTAACTCGGACATCAAAGGGTTTAAAAAAATCGATAACCTTATCCGCATTTAGCAAGATGTCACTACCCACGGTTGCATTAAACGTCGGATATTCCCCTATAATGCGCTTATATTCTTCGACATTCTGTATCGCCTTATCAAAAGATCCACAACGATTTTTATCATGTAAGTCCTTGGGACCATCAATTGAAAAACCAACATTAACCTTATGCTTTTTTAAAAATAGCCAATCCTCGTTTTTAAGGGATACTGTTCCATTAGTAATAATATATACGCTTATGTTTGGATGGTCCTCAATATAAACTATATATGATTTCAGCTTAGGCCAATCTAATAAAGCCTCACCATTTCCAACGAATCCAATTTTAAAATCACCAGTGGCGTATTTTTTTACATTATCTAGAATTTTGAATATATCCATCTCTGCATCTTCTACAACCCTTTTATCGTGAAAGTGGCAATACTTGCATGAAAGGTTGCACCTATTATTAATTGATATGCAAATCCTATCAATCATTAATATCACCCTCTTTCAGTAAATTAATTAATGCTCTGTTTTCTTTGTCATAAGCATAATCAAGTGCAGTTTTTTTATCATGGAAAGAAATAATGTTTTTATCTGCACCATGCTTTAAAAGATACTCAACAATCGAAAAATCTTCTTTATTGAAAATTGCTTTCATCAATGCTGTAAATCCATTCTTCTTATCCTGTTGGTTTACATACGCACCATTTTCAACCAACAACTTCACAAGGTTTAAACTTCCATGCCATGCAGCTATCATCAATGGCATATTAAAAAGATTTGTTTCACTTTGCGATGGTTCATTTACATTAGCCCCACTTTCTATTAGCATTATTGCAAACTTTTCTGCATCACTCTCATTTTTCATCTGCATAACGTGCGACAGAGGTGGTAAATAGTGTTTTTTATTATCTACTGCATTTACATCAATACGATCCAATGCAAGTAAATATTTTACCATCTCCTCATCTTTATTTACTAAAGCCTGAATTAATGGCGTATTTCCTGATCTAGGATCAATGGCATTGATATTTACACTTTTTTCTTTTTTCGTAAGCAAGCATTTTGCTGAATCCAAATCACGCTTTAACACACTTAAAAAAAAACGTTGTGAGAGAGTATCATTATATCCATCTTTCTCGCTAAAAATCTTGTTGTATTGATTTGAACCAATTATCTTAAGATTCATCATCCCTTTAGTATTTTTAAGCTTAAAATCTTTATCATTAGTTAAAAGATAAACTGTATTTGAAGTTTGTTTCTCCGCAAGTTTTATTGCTATATCAATTATCTTGTCATCATTACTTCCATCGAAATCTGAATCTGTATGAATGTCTAGCTTTTCGGATTTCTTCTTGCTTATGATATCTTCGCATAAAGATGCATTTCTGCGTTCTTTTTCTCTTCCATAATCTTTTTGATAGTTTAATTCATTAATAACAGGAACAGGTATGTACACTCGATCACAATCTTTCAATAGCACACCCAACATTTCTGGACGATTTAGTAAAATATTAGTATCTACTACCAATATATTTTTTTTCTTTACATCTATGAGTTCGTTAAAATTTATATTGGTTATTTGTGCTAATTTTACTAAAACATCAAAACTTGGTGCTTGGGAACCATTCTCAATAAAACTTAGTGTTGTTCTACTAATACCAAGATTATCTGCTAAATCTTTCTGATTAATTCCAGCATTATTACGGTAATAAATTATTTTCTGTCCTAAGCCTAAAAGTCTTTGGTCTAGCGTTTTCATACCATATCCTCCATTCTTTATTGAATAAATTAAACTTTAATTTTTTTGTAACACTTAGTTCCTTTTCAAGAATTTCATTCATATCCTCAACAAGTCACCGCTCAGTTTTCTGCAACTTCAAAACTGTTGTCTTTTCCTTTTTAATATACTTAATTGCCTTAGATCCAAACACAAGCATCTATCTACAACAACTCCACATCAATTATTATATGTTTTTACCTTCCTGATAATAACATTTTATTACAGCCTCCAATGTCGTCTTGTAAACGATTTTACCTTGTGTCAACCAATCCATTATTAATCAATAATACTTCACCCATCCGAATGGTTTAGTTTGCTATATGAAATTCATATTTTAATTTGAACATGGTCATTTATCCATCTCAAAATCAACAACTATATATTGATTTATATAATTATATCCTCTTTATTCAATATATAAGAGCGCCCTTGCGTTATATATCTTAACATCATTTCGTTATTTGTAAATATGTTTGTTTCATTTGTTTAACATTTTTTACACTGTTAAGAATCCTAACAAAAAAAGAAGTACTAAATCAATAGTACTCCTTAGTTTTAATGTTTTGTATCTAAGCTAGATTTATTATTCCTGATTGCTCTTAATAGCTGCCTGTGCCGCTGCTATTCTTGCAATTGGAACTCTGTATGGCGAGCAGGAAACGTAGTTTAGCCCCAACCTGTGGCAGAACTCTATACTCCTTGGATCTCCGCCGTGCTCACCGCAGATACCTATCTTGAGGTCGCTTCTTGTCTGTCTTCCGAGCTTAACTGCGATGTCGAGTAGCTTACCTACACCCTTTTCGTCAATTGAGCGGAAGATATCCTCCTCAAAGATATTCTTCTCTATGTACGTCTCTATAATCTTAGCAGTATCATCTCTTGAGAAACCATAGGTCATCTGAGTCATATCATTAGTACCAAATGAGAAGAACTCGGCGCTCTCTGCGATTTCATCTGCTGTAAGAGCAGCTCTTGGAGTCTCTATCATCGTTCCTATCACATACTTTATATCAGATGACTTCTCTGCCTTGCATTTCTCAGCCTCTTGAGCAACTATATCTTTGATATATGCCATTTCCTTAGCGCTTGATGTTAGAGGAATCATAATCTCAGGAACTATATCAAAGCCCTTTTCCTCGCTAACCTCTATCGCTGCCTCCATGATAGCTCTTGTCTGCATCTGCGCAATCTCAGGATAGCTTATAGCAAGCCTACAGCCTCTATGACCAAGCATCGGGTTGTTCTCGTGAAGCTCCTCGGTTCTTCTCAGGAGCTTTTCGTATGAAACGCCAATCTTATCAGCAAGATTTCTTATCTCTGCATCTGTGTGAGGCAAAAACTCATGTAGTGGAGGATCCAAAAGTCTAATAGTTACCGGATTTACCTCCATAACCTCGTAGATTCCCTTGAAGTCGTTCTTCTGATATGGAAGAAGGGCATCAAGTGCCTCACGTCTTTCACTCTCTGTATCTGCAACTATCATTCTTCTTATTGCCGGAATTCTATTTTCATCAAAGAACATGTGCTCAGTTCTGCAAAGACCAATTCCCTCTGCACCAAACTCTATAGCCTTTAGAGCATCTTCCGGCTTATCTGCATTCGTTCTAATCTTGAGGCTTCTGATTCCGTCAGCCCATGACATGATAACGCCAAAGTCACCGGATAGATTTGGCTCTACTGTGTGGATTTCTCCCTCATAGACATTTCCGTCATATCCGTCAAGTGAGATAATATCTCCTTCTCCGAAAACCTTATCCTTTGTTTTGAGCTCCTTCTTGTCCTCAGAAACGATGATTTCCGAACAACCTGCTACACAGCACTTACCCATCTGTCTTGCAACTACAGCTGCATGTGATGTTACACCACCTTTTGCTGTAAGTATTCCGCCCGCTGCAATCATACCGGCAAGGTCTTCCGGTGATGTCGTTTCTCTTACAAGTATGGCTTTCTCACCATTCTTTACTGCCGCCTCGGCTTCCAGAGCATTGAAATATATCTTCCCACTAACTGCACCCGGTGATGCAGGAAGTCCCTTTGCTACTGCAGAAACGCCCTTTAGCTCGTTCTCATCAAATCTTGGGTGGAGAAGCTGATCAATCTGACCCGGTTCAATTCTCATAACAGCTGTTTCTCTGTCAATGAGACCTTCTCTTTCCATGTCAACAGCAATCTTAACAGCTGACTGAGCTGTGCGCTTTGCCGCTCTTGTCTGAAGCATGTAAAGCTTGTTGCGCTCAACAGTAAACTCCATATCCTGAGCATCCTTATAGTGCTGCTCCAGCACCTTTGCGATGTTAACGAAGTCCTCGTATACCTCAGGGAATGATTCTGCCATTTCGCTGATAGGCTTAGGCGTTCTGATACCTGCCACAACGTCCTCACCCTGTGCATTCACAAGAAATTCGCCGTACACGTTGTTATCTCCGTTCACAGGGCTTCTTGTAAATGCTACGCCCGTTCCGGATGTGTTACCCATATTACCGAATACCATGGACTGAACGTTTACGGCAGTTCCCAGAGAGTCAGGAATTCTCTCCATTCTTCTGTATCTTATCGCCCTATCGTTGTTCCATGAGCGGAATACAGCCTTTACGGCTTCGATTAGTTGAACTTCCGGTTCAGACGGAAAACCGCCATCCTCACCGTATCTGACAATCCTTTTGTACTCATCAATTATCTCGCAAAGAGCATCTTCGTCAAGCTCTATATCAAACTTGATTCCTCGCGCCTTCTTGGCTTTCTCTATAATATCCTCAAAATTCTTGCTATCTATCTCCATAACAACATTTCCGTACATCTGGATAAATCTACGGAAGCTGTCCAGAGCAAATTTTCTATTCTCGGTCAAATCTGAAAGACCTTTAGTTGACTCATCGTTTAAACCGAGGTTAAGAATTGTATCCATCATTCCCGGCATGGAAAATACCGATCCCGATCTTACTGAAACAAGAAGTGGATTTGTTGTACTTCCAAAAGTTTTGCCCGTTACATTCTCAAGTTCACTCAGCTTTTCTTTGATCTCGGAAATTATTTCCTCGCTAAGTTTACATCCGTTGCGATAGTACTCGTTGCAGGCCTCGGTTGTTATTGTGAATCCGAAAGGTACCGGGAGTCCTATCTTTGTCATCTCTGCAAGGTTTGCTCCCTTTCCACCTAGCAGACCGCGCATATCCTTAGATCCTTCGTTAAATGAGTAAACAAAATGCTTCATGCTCTTCTCCTATTTATTTAACTAAAATACAAGCTTTTCTTCGATATAGCTTCTTACTTCAGAAACCGGGATTCTTATCTGCTCCATAGTATCTCTATCTCTGATAGTTACACATCCGTCTGTCTCTGTATCAAAGTCAACACAGATGCAGAACGGAGTTCCGATTTCATCTTCTCTGCGGTAACGCTTACCGATAGATCCTGACGCATCGTAGTCCACATTGAAATACTTTGATAGTTCCTCAAATATTGGTTCTGCAACAACTGAGAGTTTCTTTGATAGCGGCAACACAGCAGCCTTAAATGGCGCAAGTGCCGGATGAAGCCTTAGAACAATTCTTGTGTCCTCTTTACCTTTGTCGTCAGTTGACAAAATCTCTTCGTCGTATGCATCAACCAGGAAGGCAAGCGCAACTCTGTCAGCACCGAGCGAAGGTTCTATGCAGTATGGAACATATCTCTCGTTTGTATCAGGATCCAGATATGTCATGTCCTGACCTGAAAACTCCGCATGCTTGCTGAGGTCAAAGTCAGTTCTGTCTGCAATTCCCCAAAGTTCGCCCCATCCGAACGGGAATAGGAACTCGATATCAGTTGTCGCATTGCTGTAGTGCGAAAGTTCTTCCTTCTCGTGGTCTCTTGTTCTGATGTTATTCATTGTCATTCCGAGAGACTTTAGGAAGTCAACGCAGTAGCTTCTCCAGTAGTTGAACCACTCCAAATCCTCACCCGGCTTGCAGAAAAACTCCAGTTCCATCTGCTCAAACTCTCTTGTTCTGAAGGTGAAGTTACCCGGAGTAATCTCGTTTCTGAACGATTTACCAATCTGTGCAATTCCGAATGGAATTTTCTTACGTGACGTTCTCTGCACATTCTTGAAATTTACGAAGATTCCCTGTGCCGTCTCAGGACGAAGATAAATCTGTGACTGTGAGTCCTCGGTTACGCCTTGAAAAGTCTTAAACATCAAGTTGAACTGTCTGATGTTTGTAAAATTGCTCTTTCCACACTCAGGACAGGAAATCTGCTCATCTCTAATGTACTCCTCAAGCTTTTCATTTGACCAACCGTCGATGGCTTCCTCCGGAAGTCCTTTCTCGCTACGATAGTCCTCTATTAGCTTGTCAGCACGAAATCTGGATCTGCACTCCTTACAGTCAATAAGAGGATCAGCAAAACCACCGATGTGCCCGGATGCCTCCCACGTGCGTGGGTTCATCAAAATAGCTGCGTCGAGCCCGACATTGTACTTGGATTCCTGAACGAACTTCTTCCACCAAGCTTTCTTAACATTGTTCTTAAACTCTACGCCCAAAGGACCGTAATCCCATGTATTAGCCAAACCGCCGTAAATCTCAGAACCGGGATAAACGTAGCCCCTGTTCTTTGCTAATGCGACAATTTTTTCCATCGTTGCTTTACTGTTTTCCATCTGTAAAAATAACCTGCTTCCCTTGTTTTTCAAACTAATTCAAATTGAGTTCGGATTTTATTCCTATTATTTATCAATCTTTTCTTCAACTTTATCTGCAGCATCCTTAACAGCTTCTGCTGCTGTCTTAACTGTATCTTCAGCAGCTTCTTCAACTGCATCCTCAGCCTCTGCAATATCGTCCAGATTGATGTCGTCAGCAAAATCGTTCTTAACAACCTTGCTCTTAGCCTTAGCTGCTACATCCTTAGCCTTGTTCAAAGCCTCTCCACCCTTGTTAACCAAATCTGAGTAAACCTCAGGTGCCTTTTCTTTCATGTCAGCGTAGAAGTCGGTTCCTTTCTCCTTGGCTGTATCGTAGAAGTCATTTGCTTTCTCTGACAAATCGATAACTGATCCGTCGTCCTTAATAAACTCAATCTTGCAACGGAATCCAAGCGCAGCAACAACGCCCGCTATCATTCCCCATGGTGCAATTACCGTTCCTACGATACCTACATTTAGCGGGATATTCAGTAGAGTATGGTCGTCTCTTGTAACCACGATTCTTGAAACATTACCCTTGTCGAATAATTCCTTCATGCGCTTGATTAAAGCATCCTTCTTAGCCTTAGTGCTGTTTCTGTCTGAACAGTCTATTGTCTCCTCGATTGCAATTATTGCATCTACAACATTTCCGCCGGCTGCTTCCAGAGCTTCCTTAGCTTCCTTATATGTTACCCCGGTGCGATCTCTTACTAATTCGATTTTCTCTAATGTGATTTCCATTGTAAACCTCCTATACAATGCTAGGATATAGCTCGCTCTTAAGCGTTCCTACATCCATATGATATGAAATATATTCTCTAAAAATCTTATAAAGTTCCTCCTCGGTTTCGGAATCCAGCATGATGTTTTCGAAAGCTGAGATAGGTCTTTTGGAGAAATATTTAACTATACTAACTATATCAAATTTAGGGCTAAAAATCAATCTCGGCTTTACCTTTGCCTTAGAATTATGTACGGTTTCCTTCTCCATATTTTTTATGCATTCATCACATACCATTCCGCCGTCTTCGACGCTGAAATATTGAAGCCTGTGTTTGTCGTCCGGCTTTGTTCCACAGACCACACATTCATCTAAATTAGGCAGCATTCCCAGCGCGTCAAGCAGCTTGATCTCGTAGGCTATAACCAGAGTTATAAAGCCCTTGCTTCTATCCTCAAGCGTTTCAAGAAAGTCCACGAGCTCGTTTAGAAGCTTCGGCTGCGGAAGTTCCTCAGGTAAAGCCTTATCCGTAAGCTCCAGTACAAATGATGCCGCAAAGTACTTGTCAGGATTTTCTCCTATGCGAAAGAAACTCTTAACGACCTCTCCACTATTGACATTATAGAAGTCCCTACTCCTATAAATTTCATAGCGTCCGTAGGTAAAGCGGTTTAGGCTAAGCGTCGCCTTGCCCTTGCTACTCTTTTCGGAAATGCTTGTTCCTGCACTTATCTTTCCGTATTTCTGCGTAAATATGGAGAGCATCTTCCTTCCCGATGTTGCATTTATTCGCCTTAAAATGATTCCCGTAGAATCGGCAAGCATACTATCACCTGTCCTCGCTGTATCCGAAATTTGAGATGGCGAAGTCTGAGTCGCGCCAGTTCTCTTTGACCTTGACAAATAGCTCAAGGTATACTCTGGTTCCAAGCAGCGCTTCTATCTCAAGCCTTGCACTCTTTCCTATTCCCTTTAGCTTCTTACCCTGTTTCCCAATTATGATGCCTTTGTGCGACTTTCTCTCACAGTAGATGACGGCACCGATTTCGGTGAGCTTAGGATCCTCCTTATAGCTTTCTATCTCAACGGCAACACCGTGTGGAACTTCTTCGTTTAGGTACATCAAAAGCTTCTCTCTGATGATTTCGCTTACTATGAAGCGCTCCGGGTGGTCGGTTACCATATCCTCCGGAAAGAACATAGGTCCCTCCTCAAGATATCCCTGAATTGCTTTTACAAGTCTCTTCACATGTGTTCCTTTGAGTGCGGAAATGCCGAATATCTCATCGAATATACCCATTTTCTCGTAAATGTCATAGGTATTTTTGAACTCCTCAGGATCCATGGTATCAACCTTATTGATGATTAAAAACTTTGGAGTTTCAATATCCTTAATCATATCTAGGATGTATGTATCTCCTCTTCCCTTATCCGGACTTCCATCTACAAGAAATAGTATTATGTCAACTTCTTTGTATGTCTTGATAGCTATGTCGTCCATCGCTGCTCCGAGCTTATTGTGAGCCTTGTGGATGCCGGGAGTATCGATAAAAACTATCTGACTCGAATCCCCATCCTCCGTATGCTCTGTGTATATCCCTCTGATGCTGTTTCTCGTTGTCTGTGGCTTATCCGTTGTAATTGCAATTTTCTCGCCCAGAATAGAGTTCAGCAATGTCGACTTTCCGACATTAGGTCTGCCTATAATTCCTGCAAATCCCGACTTCATAATCTAAATCCTTTCGGTAAAAGCTCATCGAGATTTGATACCTCGATTTCATCTTCATTCTTTCCTGTTATAACGCGAAGCTTCGGTGCAAACTCAAAGAGAAACTGCCTGCACATTCCGCACGGGCTTGCCTCCACTCCGCCATATGTCGCTATGGCTATGGCTTCAAACTCCCTAAAGCCCTCTGATACCGCCTTGGTACAAGCAACTCGCTCCGCACAGATCGTTGCACCATAGCTTGAGTTTTCCACATTAACTCCTGTAAAAACATCTCCGCCGGTCGTCAAAATTGCTGCACCAACCTTAAAACCCGAGAACGGAGCATAAGCATTTTTTGCACTTTTTCTCGCAAGTTTATATAACTCAACATCTGTGATTTTGCTCATCACTTCCTCCTCTGAGAAGCAGCTTGCTCTAAACCCTCTCGAGCTTAAGCTCAGTCATTACTTCTTCTTCACGCTCTCTCATCTCGTCCTTTTCCACCTCATCCATGTGATCATATCCCAAAAGATGAAGAATGCTATGTGTAAATAGATATATTATCTCGCGCTCATACGAATGTCCAAACTCCTCAGCCTGCTCCTTCGCCCTATCCTCACATATTACGATGTCTCCAAGGCATATTATCTGCTCCTTCGGAAGTTCACTAAAATCCTCAAACTGAGGAAATGAAAGCACATCTGTGACTTTGTCCACAGCCCTATATGTTTTGTTTAACTCTTTGATTTCCTCTCTGCTAACAAAACTGACCGAAAACTCGCAGTTCTCCTCGGGGATGCCTTCCTTTGTCAAGCAAAGCCTTGCGCTCTCTTCCATCAAAGCAAGAAGCTCATCGCAGACCTCCTGTTCGTTCTCAAAATAGATTTCCATTATTCATCCCTCTTTGGCTTATGCTTATAATACTTATCGTAGGCGCTGATTACACGCTTAACCATCTCGTGTCTAACGACGTCCATTTCCCTCAGATAGCAGAACTCTATGCCCTTTACTCCCTTTAGGACTTTCTCTGCATCGACGAGCCCGCTCCTTTTACCTGACGGGAGGTCAATCTGGGTAACATCGCCCGTAACCACGATTTTGGATCCGAAGCCCATACGTGTCAAAAACATCTTCATCTGTTCACAGGTCGTGTTTTGCGCCTCATCTAGTATGATGAAAGCATTATCCAGAGTTCTACCTCTCATGTACGCTAGCGGAACGACCTCGATTACCTCACGCTCCTTCAGTCTCAAAGCATTATCTCTTCCAAGCAAGTCGTATAGTGCATCATAGATTGGTCTGAGATATGGATCAACCTTATCCTGAAGGTCTCCGGGCAGAAAACCCAGCTTCTCACCCGCTTCAACCGCAGGTCTCGTCAGAATAATCTTCTCTACCTCTTTGTTCTTATATGCACTTACTGCAAGCGCCACGGCAAGGTAGGTTTTTCCCGTTCCCGCCGGCCCTATTCCAAAGACCATGTCGCTCTTTCTTACCGCATTCACATAGCGCTTCTGTCCGACAGTTTTTGCCTTGAGTGGTTTCCCTTTTGCTGTAAAACAAACGACATCCTTTCCGACTCCGCTTTCGCTGTATGAACCTCCCTCAGCCTTGAGCTGAATCACATAGTTAACCTTTTGCTCGTCGAGAAACTCCCCTCCGTGCATTATGTCTATGAGTTCCTTTAGCATCTCTATCGCAAGCCCCGGCTTTTCTCCGCGTATCAAAAGTGAATTGTCCCTCTGTACTATCTGAACACCTGCAGCTTCACTAATCAAGTTCAGGTTTATGTCAAGGTTTCCAAACAGTGCGACTCTATCCACCGTATCATCTATATCAAAACTTATAAACGCATCTTCTCGTACATCGTTTTTGGGTTCCTGTATTGTCAAATAAAGACCTCCATAGCTCGAAAAATAAATTCTTATCTGTGTAATTATATAATTATTTGTATGTATAAGCAAGTTTATGTAAGTAATATCAAGTCAAGGCACAAAATCCATCCACGCTTCAAACGCGTGGTTTTCTTATTACAAAAAGAACCGGCATCTGCATGATATGCCGGTTCATAAACATATGCTATTTGCTATGTTTTCTATTTTTTGATATTGCGATGAAGATAAGACCTGAAAGTCCTAACATTACGCTGTAAAGTGCCATTCCGCCTTCGTCGTAGGTGTTAGGCTTTCCGCCCTTTTTACCTCCGTCCTTACCCGGATTCTTTCCTCCGTTTGGCTTTATTGGCTCCTTATATGTATTTGTTACCGTGAACTCGGTCTCATCGCCTGTAATCTTGCTCTTGTAGCTTGTTACCATGTCCTCTTCGATGGTATACTTGATCAGCTTTCCATCCTTGAACTTAGGCATATTGTCAAATTTGTGCTTCCAGTTATCTGCTGCAGTCACATCTGCTTCCTTAACCTTTATGCCATCAGCGAGAAGTTTTATGTGTATGCTCTGTGGACGTATGCCCTTAGCGTTGTTATTATCATTCCACATTTTCTTTACCGGGATGTCGATTTTTGCCGGCTTATGGATGTTTGTAACTGTCATTCCGTTAATTCGGCTCTCATATCCCTGAACGCTGACTTCCTTGACTGTGTAATTGATTTCATTACCGTTTGCGTCATATTTTGCTAAGTTTTCGAACTTGTACTCCCAGTTCCCGGCCTTTGTAGCCTTAGCTGTCTTTCCCGTATCTGTTCCATTTGCTATCAGCTTAATTGTCACTTCATCAGGTCTGATTCCATCTTGATTATTTGCATCGTCCCAGATTTTTTCGCCTTGAAGCTTAATCTTTGGGTTAACAAGCGTGTTCTTTACCTTTGCTCCGTCATAGCTTACGGTGTACTCCTTATCGCCAAGTTTTATCTTATCACCTGCGTTTAGCACATTTCCATCAGCATCAACTTCCTTAACGGTATATACATTCTTTGTGTTTACTCCGTTTACCGCATCAGTATCAGGCAGGTTATCAAAGCTTGCCTTGAAGTTATTATTTTTGTCAAGGACCTTCTCCTGAGCTGTAGCTACGCCGTTTTTGAATAGTCTAAGCTTTACGCTTTCCTTGTTTGCGTTAGCCTGTGATAGTCCACCCCACTCCTTTGATACGGTCAGCTTTGTTGTAGCCGGAATCATAGGTGTAAGGGTCAAAACCTTTCTATTTGTAACTGTAAAGCCTGCATCCATGCTTCCGCTTGTCGTAGCCTTGTACCAAGCTCCATTTAGCTTGATTTCATTTGATGCATCCAGCCCCTTTTCTCTGACAGTGTATACATAGTCAACTCCTGCCGCATTCGCCTTTTCGAGATTATCGAATGTCACCGTCCAAGCGTTTGCTGCTGTGAGCTTCTTTTCTTCGACAACTGCTCCATCTTTTAGGAGCTCTACATCAACGCTTGTAACCGGCTCTGTGATAGCCAGTCCTGCGTGATCCTTCCAGAGTTTCTTAACTGTGATATTCCTTGTTATCGGTGCATCAACATGGACGCTTACCGCTGCCGGCTCCTTTGTCAGTGTGGATGTATTTCCTCGTACGTCATACTCGAGTACCGGTGTTATTACGTCCTTCTTCCCATTATGTAGATGAGTTACGTCGTTTCCCACCTTATATGTAATATCAACTCTTCCGCCATCTCCTGAAGCTATAGGCGATTTAGAAACCAGCATTACCATATCTGCATCTGCAGGATTTGTAACTATGTCATAGTCTGATGGCTGCGGTGCTGTATTTATTGGATATGTTTTTCCTGCCTTGAGCTTTATGTACTTTACCTCAAAGTTAGGTGTCGTCTCAACTTTCTTAAGCTCGAGCGGAAGTTGATTTTTACCTTCCGGCATAAAGCCCGGTCCGAGGTTCAAATTCTTCTTTAGGAGCGGAACATAAAGCGTTGCGTGGTCCAGCTGTGAGGTCATGTTGTTTTTTACGTTTATACGAACAACTGCTTCGTCTCCTTTTTTGAGAACCGGTGTCGTAGCTTCCTTTGTTGCCTCCGATGTATTATCGTAAACATATGACTTTCCTGTGCTAGGAATCAAAAGCTCAGACTTTGCGCTTACCTCATATGCCTGCGTAATCTTAATTCCCGGACCCTCTGAAAGCGAAACCATGTCCTTTCCGGAGTTAACCTTATCACCAAAAGTAGCTGTATACTTATTAGTGTTCCAATTGCTTGCATCCCATTTTTCACGCTTTATAACCGCGTCTATGTCCTTGAAGTCCTTTGTTGTAATTCCGAGGAAGTCATTGATGTGATATGTTTTCACTCTCGCCATATTATCGGTCTTTACGTCAAAGGAAATATTCATATTCTTACTTGTGAAGTTCGGCTGATACTGACCTCTGGTCTCATTGCCGATATCTATTGAATACTTCCAAACTTTGATCTTGACACCATCCTTCTCAAACTCGCCCACATAGCTTGGCGCGCTGAGTGTTCCGTTTGTCACGGTCAAATTAGAGTATTCAAAACCCTCCGGCATAATCATGTATATTTCCGGTTCCTGAAGAGGATTCCAATCCCAGTTAGCATCGTCAATCCTTCCCGATATATTGAAACCGTCTCCACCGTTTATCTGTGTCTTATCTATTTCTCCAACTCCGTTTACGACTCTTGGCTTGTCCGACTTTCCAACAACCTTAAACGTCTCATCTGCCGAAGGAGTCTGACCTGTTGTATAAACTTTGATTGTTGAAACTACATCAGCACTTGTTCCCTTCTTCCAGGTCCCATATATTCCTGCAGGGATATATGACCATCCGTAGTACTCGTCATACACATACTTATTATTTGGATTCCATGTTTCAAGTAGGTCCTGCATACGCCTTATTCCGTCGTAGGATGCAGGTATCGGTCCTATATCAACCTTGAGTGTTTTGATTGAATCGTTTATTCCAAGTCCAAGGGCTTCGTTTGTAATCAAAGCCGATGCTTCTCCCGACGGCTTGATTACACTTGGATCTGCTGTTCCGCTTCTGCCGTCGGCTGTTGTCCAGTGAATTGTTCCATATGTCATACCCGGTGCATAAGGAATTGTTACGCCACGTATGATTGCTGTATCTGCGTTATCGATATCAAACTCAATTGTCTTTGGCTTTGTTGGGGCTGCCAGCTCGTTCTTAAGCAAAAGACTTCCTAGGCGCACGTTATATGTGTCATTCTTCTTTAGCGCCCAATTTGGCATGGTATCAACAAGTGCATGCGTCGTTATTTTCTCCGGAGTACTTCCGTCGATGATAGTAACTGTCATCTTGGCTTCCTGTGCCTTAGATGTTCTTCCCACATTTGGATTATCGTTCCAGATGGTCTTGCTAAAGTTTTTTATTACTACATCAAAGCTGGAACCGTTTGGTCTTGTACTATTTGACGGAACCTTAAGGTGTGGGTAAAACGAGAGTCCTCCCGAGTATGAACCCGGCTCATCCCACTCTACTGTGGTCGTCTTGAGTCCGCCGCTCTCAGTTGTCGATACTACTCTTCCATTTGTGTTATATAAACCCCTTTCTTCCAGGGACACAAACTCGATATCGCTCGGATATACTATCTGTACCGTTGTCTTACTTCCTGCTCTGGTCAAAGATTTTCCACCACTATTTGAAGTGTTTATAGTATTGGTGGTTCCACCCTTTGATACAACCTCTGTCGCCTGATTTATCCAGAATCCGTACAAACATTCCTGGTTGGAAATTGCATTATAAGACTTAGCATCGATATTATTTGTGGCATCGGTGCTCAAGCTGAGTTTAAACAGATTAGATAGAATTTGGTTGGTATCCTGGTTTAGATATGCCTCATCCACAACAAAGCAAATTTCTCCGACTGATGATACATTAGTCAATGAAACCTTGCTCTTGTATTTGATATCGCCATTTCTGGATTGCTCGGAGCCGGCTACCGGATAACCGTAAGGTGATGTGCCCGTTCCCGTCGGTGTCTTTACGAGCTTCTCAAAACCTGTCGATGCGATAGGTCCCTCGGTAAATGTTGCTCCCGGAAGTGTCTTGATATATACTCCGTCTCCAAACCTCAGGTTGAGGTATGTGTTAGAAAACTGCAGATTCGATGGAACCGAATAGCTCACATTTAGTGCATATGTTACACCGCTCTTTAGCTTAGGTGTATCACCGTTTAACAAATCTGCTACTACGGTACCTGTTTCAGATTCTACTATCTTGATGCTAGTGAACCTAAAACCTGTAGTCGTCTCTGCGTTAACCACTGAATTTGTCATAGGCGCAATGCCCATAACCACAATTAGAATGGAAAGCAAGCATGCAAAGACTTGCTTCACTCTATTTTTCATAGATATCCCCCCTTACTTATCTATAAGTCCCATTAATCGCTCATCTAATGGTGCCTAATCAAAGATTTGCACTTAACATATCAAACTTATCAATACCCCGTCTGACTACAGCTTAGAAAAGCTATTAACTGATAAATTTTATTATATACCGATTTGTAACACTTATCAATATATTGACTGAAAACTTGTAACTTTATAAAGTTGAATTTTTCATAAAAAATGGCGCCCTGATTAGTGAGCGTCATAGTGGGTTTGTTATTATATTTCTTCCGAATCAGACAAATCATATACCCCAACGAGTTTATCCCCATCATAGTTCACTGATATACCAAAGGGTTCGCCGATGTCCATTTCGTTTTCGAGGAAAATTATTGCCCATTCCTGATTTTCATAGAATGTAAACTGTGGACATCCAAAAGGCAATTCTTCTAGCTTTGAGAGGCGCTTTGCGTCTTCATTTGATAGACCGAAAAGTTCCGGTTCTGTTGTCATTTTTTCGCGCATATCTTCCAAGGCTTTTTCTTCATATACTTTCCGGTTTCGGGTGATTCCTGCTATGAAGTCTGCGTCTGCTTGGTCCAGTTTTGATGTTTCTAGGATTATGTCAAAGCCTAGATAGCTACCTTCCATCTCGCCGTGCCAGCAGTGGATTTGCTCTGGGCTGTCTAGGTATTTCAGTTTGCCTAGTTTTGGATGATTTACTATTTCTGTCATATTGGATTCCTTTTATATATCTTATACGTCATTTCTCAGGACATCTTCAAAGGTTTCGCCTTTGACCGCCACATAGCTTTCGTTTCCGCCTTTGAGCATAATCACAGGTGGCTTTGGCAGTCTGTTGTAATTTGATGACATTGAGTAGTGATATGCTCCAGCTGTGCATAGAGCCAGCGTGTCGTAGCGTCCTACTGATGCCGGAAGCATTACATCCTCCTGTATGATGTCGCCTGACTCACAGAGACGTCCTACTACTGAAGCTTTGAAGTCATTTGCTTCATCCATTTTGTTTGCGAGTAGACAGGTGTAATCTGCTTTGTAGAGCGCGTATCTTGGTGAATCCGTCATTCCACCGTCTATCGAAACGTAGTTCTTGTAGCCCGGGATTTTCTTTACTGTGCCTACTGTGTATAGCACCATTCCTGCATCTGCTACTATGGATCTGCCCGGCTCCATGTGGATTTCCGGCATTTCAATTCCAAACTCTTTACAGGCTTGTTTTACTGCTGCCGCTACTTGGCCTACCTTTGTTTCAATATCAAGATACGGGTCGGTTTCCACATATCTCACGCCGTAACCTCCGCCGAGGTCGAGCTCCGGTGTTATAAAACCGTACTTCTCCTTCATATCTGCTACGAACTTCAGCATTACGACTGCTGCACGCTCGAATACATCCTCTTCAAATACCTGTGAACCAACGTGACAGTGAAATCCCATCAGTTCTATGTGAGCTTGTTTCAGAGTGAAAACGGTGATTTCCTCTGCTTGTTCTGTTTCTATCGGGTTCCCGAACTTGGAGTCTACCTTACCTGTCGAGATTGCCTCGTAGGTGTGTGGGTCGATTCCCGGGGTTAGTCTTAGGAGTATCTTTTGCTTTATACCTCTGCGCTCTGCTTCCTTTTCAACTGCGATTACTTCCTCTACATTATCTGCAACGAAATAGCCGATGCCGTGTTCCATTGCATAGCTGATGTCTTTATCAGTTTTGTTGTTTGAGTGGAAATAGGCTTTTGATAGATCAAAACCTGCTTGGATTGCTGTGTAGATTTCTCCAGAGGAAACTACGTCGATACCCATCTCCTCTTCTCTCATTATCTCGTACATGCGCTTGAAGCAGTTTGCCTTTGATGCGTAAAGCGGAACCGCCTTTTTGCCAAAGTGCTTTTGGAAGGCAGCCTTATATACTCTGCACTTTTCCCTTATTCTATCCTCATCCAGGAGATATACCGGCGTGCCGTATTTCTTTGCCAGTTCAACTGTATCCTGTCCTGCAAACAGTAGGTGTTTGCCATCCTTTGAAACCGAAATGTTTTCGCAGATCATTGGTTTAACCTCTCATTTTTAGATTCTATCAAATTTCTTCGTAAATTATACCATAGCTTTGGAAATATATAGCATTAATGTGTGCGCTTGGTCTAGTTTTTCGTGCTAGGAGTCCTGTTTTTTGGACTGCTATATTTCAAATGTGCTTATTAGACCTTTGATGTTTTCATCTGTTACCTCACCTTTGCAGACTACATTTGTTGTCCCTCTTAGGTAGAGGCTTTCTATTTTGCCGTCTTTTAACTCTGCATTTACGATTAGTCTTCCGCCCTGCATGTCTACTTTGATGTCTTTTCCCTTGCTTTCGCCTTTTAGTGTTAAGATGCTGACAAGCGAGCCAGTTCCTGTACCACAGGCTAGAGTGAAACCTTCTACTCCTCTTTCAAAGGTTCTTTCGTAGTAGTGGTCTTCTTCCAGCTTTTCGTAGAAGTTGACATTTGCTCCCTTTGGGTAGTTTTTATGGTTTCTAAGGTATGCTCCGATGCGATATAGCTCTTCTTCATCAAAGCTTTTAAGTCCCTCTATTTCCACAACTAAATGCGGTATTCCCGGGGCTCCAAGCTCTATGTATGAGCAGTTTAGGATTTCGCCTTCGCTTTCTATCTGCTCATCTAGTCTGATATTGCAGGGTGTGTTTAGCCTGATTTCGTATTCGCTTTCGTTTATACGTTTTCCTATGACTATTCCGGCTTCAGTTTCTATCTTTTGCTCTTCGCCTGCGAAGTCGTTTTCGTAGGCATAGCGGCAGATGCACCTTGCTCCGTTTCCACACATCTCGCTGGTTGAGCCGTCATTGTTAAAGAAACTCATCTTTAGGTCTGCACCTGAGCCCTCGCTTGCGTTTTCAACTATCATGAGGCCGTCTGCTCCTATGCTGTGATGCCTTTCGCAGATGGTTTTAGCTAGGAATGGAAGGTCCTTTTGCGTGATTTTTAGCAGGCTGTTATCTATGATTAGAAAATCATTGCCTGTTCCGTTCATTTTCCAAAATTTCATATTGCACCTTTGCTTGCTTTATTTCCTTTGATAGTTAAAGCATAAATCGTGCCAGCTTTTATTCGAGCTCTATTCCGTAGCGCTTTACCTTGTCATAGAATACAGATTTTGACAGCTCCAGCTCCTGCATAGCTTTCTTTCGGTTTCCATTATGTTTTATAAGGACTTCTTCAATTATCTTCTTCTCTCCTGCTTCAACGCGGGCTTTGAGGGATACTGCTTGTCTTTCCAGCTTTGATATCATCAGATGCTCTGCGTATATTGTAGTTCCGTCGCATAGGGTTATCGCTCTTTCGATTATGTTTTCTAGCTCTCTAACATTTCCCGGCCAGTCGTAGGCTGTGATGATTTCCATCGCCTCCTCTGCGAATTTCTTTTCGTCCATACCATAGGCTGCAAGTAGATTTCTAAGAATTGATTCTGCTAGAAGCTGCAAGTCTTTTTTACGCTCACGCAGTGGTGGAAGTGCGATTGGAAATACGTTTATTCTGTAATAAAGATCCTGCCTGAAGCGCCCCTTCTTTACCTCTTCTTCGAGATTTCTATTTGACGCAGTGATGACTCTGACGTCGATGTCTATCGGTTTTGTTGAACCGACGCGGTATATCCTCTTATCCTGAAGGACGTTGAGGAGTTTTATCTGCATTTCCGGTGGGATTTCCCCTATCTCGTCCAGAAATATTGTGCCACCGTTTGCCTCTTCGAAAAAGCCTTTTTTACCCTTTGCATCTGCCCCTGTGAATGCACCCGGCACATAGCCAAACAGCTCGGACTCTATGAGTGATGGAGCGATTGCATTGCAGGCTACTGTCACAAATGGGGTATTTTCACCTTTGATGCTGTGGATTTCACGAGCGAGCTTGGTCTTTCCTGTACCTGATTCTCCTGTGATTATTACGTTAAATCTTGTGTTTGCAGCCTTGTAGGCTAGCTGCTTCACCTTTTGCATTTTGACTGAGTTTCCAACTATGTTCTTTAGGAATTCTATCTCTTGCGTTTCGTCCTTATATGCGGTGAGCCTCGATGCGTTTTCTATCTTTTCTTTTAGGACTGCGCCTGCTCGAGCTGCTTTTTGGGCTAGCTCTCTATCACGGATGAAGATATATACACCGTCATCATCTTTACCCTTTTTTATTCGCATCATTTTGACTAGCATCCAGCGTCTATATATCTCTAGAACCTTTTGGATTTCAGCTCCGTCTTCTGCGTTTAAAATGGTGGCAAGCTCATGCTGAAATCCCTTGCCTCTAAGCACCTCACCTGCGCTCATTCCGACTGTTGGAACCAGCTCTGTGCTTTTGTCTTCTATATTCTTACTTTGATAGCCCTTGCCTCTGAGAAGTTCTCCCGCCTCTTCGCCCCTATATCCGTAGCCTTTTGCCTGAAAAAATTTAACTTCCTTGGTCTTGCCGTCTAAAACTACCAAGTGTCCTACGCTTTCCAGATAGTCCATACCATATACTTCACCTGCCACGGTGACTTTGATGCTTCTGCTTTCGCAGTCTAGGGAGACGGATATTTCGAGTTTGTCAATCTTAGTTTTGAGACTTATTAGCGTTTCCGGTACGTAGCTACTGAATGTCTTGTAGACCGGCTTTGCCGACTTATCCTTGTAGCGCCCTATTGCTAGAACTATATCACCCTGATTTATTCCTTTATCGCTGATGTTTAGGCACTTCATGTCAATCGGTCTCATCATATCGTCATTTCCGAGATCATTATCTGCAAATATGACTATATCGCCCGGCTCTATCCGGCCTACGTCATGTTTTTGATGTCCGGAAGTTTTGATACCTAATATCTCCTTTGCAAGCTCGCTGAAATCACCGATGATTCCATCATTATCAACGTAGATGTACCCGGCATTCATACCCTTTGCTATGGTTTTTATCGTGTATGCTCCGATGCTCTTCATTTTCTACCTCTCTTTATGCATAATTATCCTTCCTGTAAATCAAAGAAGGAGCTGTGAGTTTATGCTGTTGAAAAAACGTTCTACAAGTCGTCATCCATAAGCACTACAAACTGTGATTCGTGCTTGTGTCTGTTTATATTTCTTAATCCTGATTTTACTATTGCATTTTTCGGATGAGCCACCCTTGCCTCTGCCGGGCATATTTTGACACATGCCATGCATACAATGCATTCGGCTTTATCGGTTGACATATCTTTATCTATACAGCTTTTCGGACAAGCTTTTACACATTTGAAACAGTTAATGCATTTGTCTTTATCTGTTTGAGGAACGGTAAAAAATCTTTTTCCGGTATGAAGCGGTTTAATATCTGCGATAAAATCTATGATTCTATCAAAAACACTTATTTTATTATCAAAATGCAAAGCAGCCTTATTTGATAATCTATTTCTCACCGACTCTCCGAATACTACAGACTTTTGCAGATCAACGCTGTTTGGACGACCCTTGGCAACCGGAATTTCTTTAGTCGAGTACGAATGCTCTCCAACAAATTCACCATAACCGAATAAGTTTCCATTGCCCTTTTTTATTATCGTCATCATCTCTCTTGTTGCAAACATTGTCGCTGCATTGCCATAGAGTGTGATTGCAATCGCATATTTCTCCTGAAAATCCATGTGTTTAATGCAATTTCTAAATTCCTTATACAGAAATCCGCCGTATATCGGAGCCCCGATGACTATCAAATCTGCATCAGCGAAATTCGGTTTCTGCGTTTTTTCTCTTATATCGCATTTTGTTAAATCTATAGAAGATATTACTTCCCCGCAGCTTCCTTTGACAAATGAATCAATGACTTTTTTAGTTGTTCCCGTGGGTGAAAAGTAAACTATGGCAAGCTTAATTTTATCGACTGATTTATTCATACGTTTTACCTAAGTCTATTTAATGCATCTTCGTTCTATTAAGCTCTTTTGCTCATTAATTTCCACCTTTGTGTTTGTAATAGACGAACCATCGCGACTGTACCCTTCCAAAACAAAATACCCACTGCCATGAAAATTATTGCTAAGATCAATCCAAAAAGTAGAGCGGAAATTCCTTTCAATTCACACGTAAATACCATAAATCTTAAGTCTTCCACAAAAGGAATATGAACAACACCTTTTAGCATTCCCAATACGCCTGCTAAAATGCTGATGCCACTTGAAAAAAAGAAAGCAACAGCAAGTACTGCTAATATCGGTATAATTATTGCTCCTATAAGCGATGCGTAAGAATAAAAGCCCAATACCATCATGAAGTTTTTCCAAGAAAAGCTATCATACCTTGTAATGGATTCTCCGAGATAGCTCATAGCTAATGATTTAGGGGATTCCATTTCTGCTATTATCTCGTCTTCTGTTTGACCATTTTTTTGGCGCTCATAGAACGAGTTTTTCAGTTCGCTTAGTATATCGGTTTTCTCAGTAACTGACATATGTTTTAAGCGGCGGTCAACTTGGTATAGATATTTTTCTATGGCTGTACTTGTTTTTTTGACTCTCATCTTTCTACTCCCCCTCTTTTAGTGAAGAAATATCATTAACGAGTATTTCCCAATCTTTCTCTAACTGACTTAAATACATCTTTCCGCTTTTTGTTATCTTATAGTATTTCCTTGCCGGAATTCCCTCTCCCATGTTTTGCCAATATGCCTCAAGGTATTCATTCTTTAAAAGGCGTCTAAGCAAGGGATATACTGTATTCTCCTTGGTTCTTAACATCGAGAAATCGTCCAAGGTTTGTATCAAGTCATAGCCATAACGATCTTTATTGCGTATCAACAACAGCACTGCGTACTCTAAAGTTCCGCGCTTTATTTGAGACACCCAATCTTCATTCATCTTCTGTTCCATTTCTATCCCATCCTTGCCTAATACTATGTTAACTACTATACATCATACCACACAGTATAATGGTGTCAATAGGTATTATAATTTATTGTAGCTAGGTATGGCATTTTGTTATTGTCCTTTTAGTTTAACTCTAACTACAGCTATAATTTCATATACAACAAAATCTGCTATTACAACTTCTGCTCCATCTATAAGATTTGTCTATTTAACGCAATATTTTTCATGCATACTGAGCATACTCTAAGCGTTCAACAATTGTATGTTTCGAGCATATCAGATTCATTAAAAACCGTCTTAAGAAGTGTTTTAATTTACGGAACCATTATAAAGATATACAAACGGAGATTAATTCAAATGCGATTCATAAATGGAATGTACCATAAGCAAGAAAAAATCTCTTTATATAAGAAAACAATGCTGTAATTCATTTCAATCCCAGTTTTCTTTCAACTTCATCAAGAGAATATGTTACATGATCTGCATCAAACTCTGATATAGCTTCTTTATATAGATTTAAATCATACTCATCTTCGATACGTTCAATAACTGAACTTCTTACTAGTTCCGATATGGTCATTCCATTCATTTTTGCATAACTTTTGAAAAGCTTAGTATCTGCTTCGCTTAATCTTACAGAAATAGTCATAACATTACTCCTTTCTATGTGTAATACATTGTATTATGACTTGGAACGACAATCTTTTATTGTTTACTTATTAAAAACTCTGTTCCAAAACACTTTATTCTTTAGCCTGTAAGTTCGATAGATTTAGCATTTATCCTTTTATTTCCAAAATCCGTTCATCCATTTTTCGGGGTTTAATGGATATATTTCATTTGCTTGATTTAGCAAGAATTCAATCTTTGTTCTGCGTTTATTCTTTGCCTGATCTGTCCTTAATTTATCTATACCTTCAATTAGTTTTTCAGCTTCTCTCTTGAGACTGTGCCAGTTTTGCCAGTCTAACTTTACTATCTTATCTTTATTAATTTCTACAAAGCTTAATGCATCAAAATTATTTTCTGTAAGGTTCCTAGCGGATTCTTTTACTATGATTACCGGAAGCTCATTATCATACTGACTTCTATATATTGATTGACAAAAAGGTGCCGTTCTTGATATGCAGTGTGCTTTTGTCTTTTTGTTAAAGTAGTATATACCTTGCCACAGCATTTATCCGTAACTTTCCCAAGGCATGTTTTTGTTCTTTAGTATGTATATCATGGATTTCCTCTTTTGATATTGATATTACCGGTGTTGGTGTGGGCGCTCTGGTCTGAGTTTACTACTCGAACCAAGCGACTGCTCTTATTGGCGAGCCGTCGCAGTCCTCTATCTTT
>ERZ773022.112-NODE-112-length-80526-cov-4.984653_pt1 | contig 80526 bp, 70 predicted proteins | sample MGYA00580839_ERZ773022 | MGnify/ENA primary metagenome ERZ773022 (study PRJEB29015, sample SAMEA2738020) | human oral metagenome | biome: human oral; feature: human-associated habitat; material: dental | place: China | collected 2044 ...
CAATCATGTTCTTTGAGATGGACTGATGCGTCTGTTCCTTATCCCAAGGACAGCCGTCCTCCTGGCGAAGACGCCAGATGGTTCTAACCAGACGGTCGAACTCCGGGTGTGTCTGCGGTGCACCAGGACGAGCCTTTGTTTCTTCATCAACTGCGGCTGCTAGCTGGGCGATTTTCTCGTCAGATGTCATGTAGTTTATTGCTCCTCAGGGTACAGGAAATTCCAGTCGTTGCGCAAGCCGGTCATGAGCTCCATAACGTCCTTTGAGACCTCAAGCTGCGCCTGGGCAGAAGCATCTCCCGCAACAGCAGCTTCCAGATCTGCCAGCACGTATGCCAGAGCATTAGCCGTGCGACCCACCTGGACTTGCTCCTGTTTGCCGTCGTCAGTCCACGTAATTGTGGCAACGTCGGCGCGTGGGTACTCCATAATCTCAATGAAGGCTTTGTCAGCGGAAATCATAGCGCGTTTTGGCTGCTTGGAGTGAAGCGTCAACGCCAGGACAACCATCTGACCCTCGGCGTTTCTGAGCAAAATGCCGTCCGTCTGATCAACGCCGGTAGGGGCCGGATTCATCATGGAGAGCACATCATGAGGCTGGCTCTTCAAGAAAAGACGGGCCAGCGTCAGCGAGTACACGCCAATGTCCAGCAGAGCGCCGCCAGCAAGTTTGGGATTGAAGAAGCGATTCTCCATGTCAAACTCTTTGTAGCTGCCAAAATTCTCCTGAATCAGGTTGACTGGACCAAACTCACCAGCCTCCACGCGGCTAACCAGCTCTTTGTAGAGTGGCATGTGCAAAATGGTGCAGGCGTCCATGAGCTGAACACCGTTTTGACGTGCAAGTTCTTCGGCCTCAAGCAGCTCAGTCGAGTTGAGCGTAATGGACTTCTCGCACAGCACATGCTTGCCCGCCTGAAGTGCTTTACGCAGGTAGATGATGTGTGTGTTGTGAGGCGTGGTCAGATACACCGCGTCAATCTCGTCGCTGGCGAGAAGATCGTCGATGCTGTCGTACACACGCTTGACGTGGTGTTTTTGTGCAAATGCGACGGCCTTTTCCTGTGTCCTGTTAGCTACACCGTCAATGGTTCTACCAACTGAAGCCAGCACCTCTGCCATCTGATTTGCAATGACTCCACAACCAATAACACCCCACCTGAGGTGTGGTGCGGTAAAGATTGTGTCCACAGCGCTCGCGACGTTCTGTGCGGCGCTCGTGGTTCCCGCAGCGCTCGTGGTGTTCTGTGACGTCTTACCTGCTGTTTGGCTCATATTTACTCCTCAACCTCGTCGTCGCCACCAAGCTCTTCAAGAACTCCCAGGGCGGCGGGCATCAGCTGCTCTTCATTTCGGTGGAACGGATACGCCAGTTTATGCGTCTTTGGATACACGATAGCACCGCGACCCTTCAACTTGAGGGCTTGTTCGCGAGGAATTTCTACACCCAAATATATCAGTCGTCCATTTGTTAGGCTTACTGACGTTGCGCCCAAACGCTGCGCGCGGATGCGCACGCGGGCACGATCAAACAAGTTCTTACCTGCAAGCGGCAGGGCGCCAAAGCTATTCTCGGTATCTTGCTGCAGGGCATCCACATCGGAAAGCTCTGTAGCTGCGGCAAGACGACGATACACCAAAACACGTCGGTCAACTTCTGGCAGATAGTCCTCATCAAGATAGAAATCTGCAGGCAGATTGATAGTTACTTCGGTCTGCTCCAACTCTGCGGACTCACCACGAGCTTCAGCAACCGCCTCGCCCAGCATCTGTGTAAAGAGATCAAAGCCAACACTGGAAAGATTTCCGTGCTGCTCAGCACCCATAAGAGAGCCAGCACCTCTAATCTCTAGATCACGCATGGCAATACGCATGCCACTGCCCAAATCCTGATACTCGTTGATGGCAGTCAGACGCGCCGTTGCCTCTTCGGTAAGCGGCATCTCTGCCGGAAACATAAAGTACGCATACGCCTGTTGCCGACCACGGCCAACACGTCCCTTAAGCTGATACAGCTGAGCAAGTCCCAAGCGCTCCGAATCTTCAATGATCAGCGTGTTGGTATGGGGATTGTCGATACCCGATTCAATGATGGTGGTTGCCACCAAGACATCTATCTCATGCTCCTGAAAACGCAACATCACGTCTTCCACCTCGCGGGCACTCATCTGTCCGTGCGCCACCCCCACGCGCGCTTCCGGCGCCGCCTCATTCACACGACTCGCCGCATCATCAATGGTCGTAACGCGATTTGAGACGTAATATACCTGGCCTTTACGTGCAAGCTCGGCTCTGATGGCGGCGGATACAAGATCGGGATCATACTCTCCCACCGTCACCTTAACCGGCTTTCTTCCCGGAGGTGGCGTCATGATGAGGCTCATATCACGCACGCCGCTCATGGCCATCTGCATCGTACGCGGAATAGGCGTTGCGGAAAGTGTCAGCACGTCAACCTGCTCGCGCATGTTTTTGAGCTGCTCTTTATGCTGAACCCCAAAGCGCTGCTCCTCATCAACGATCACGAGACCCAAATCATGAGGGTTCACGTCCGCCGAGAGCAGCCGATGGGTTCCTACCAGCACGTTTACCGAACCGTCCGCAAAGCCTTCCAGCGCCTTGCGCTGTAGCGCAGGCGTAACAAAACGGGAAAGCACAGCCACTTGCAAACCAAACGGTGCAAAGCGCGAGAAGAACGTCTCAAAATGCTGCTGCGCCAAAATGGTGGTGGGACACAAAATCATAACCTGGCGGCCATCCTGACATGCCTTGAACGCGGCACGCAATGCGACCTCGGTCTTACCAAAGCCAACGTCTCCGCAAAGCAGGCGGTCCATCGGCTTGCGAGCTTCCATATCAAGCTTAATATCCGCAAGTGCGCTTTCTTGATCGGGTGTCATCTGATACGGGAAGGCAGCCTCCATCTCTTCTTGTTCCGGAGTATCAAACGAAAACGCATAGCCCGGAACCGAAGCACGACGGGTATATAAGTCAACCAAGTCAAATGCCAACTTTTTTGCGGACTTGCGCGCCTTGGCTGTCGCACGCGACCAATCGGCAGTGCTCAGCCGCGTCAGTCTTGGTGCCGCGCCATCGGGCCCCACATAGCGCGTTAAACGATCAACCTGTTCAAACGGGACGTAGAGCTTATCGCCATGAGCGTATTCAAGCAGGAAGTAATCACGCATTTTACCGGCGGCTTCTTCACGTACAATCTCCTTAAAGTACGCAATGCCATGCTTTGCGTGGACAACATAATCACCCGGCTTGAAGGGGAACGTAACACTCGTGGGATCAATGCGCTTGGAACGGTGTTTTTTGCGAGCAGAACGAATCGTAAGATCGGAGACGGAAAGAACGGCAAGATGCGCCGAAGGTATCACGATACCGGCCGGAACCGGAGCGTCGGTGAATGTTACCCGCCCCCGTTTAAGCGGCTTGTATGAGGTATCCGAAATATCCCAATTTGGGATATTCTCTTCTGACGTGCCCAAAGACACCTCAAATGGAATATTTTCATCACTAAAATGACCCATCAGATGCTCACGCGCCGCTCGATCGGGAACGGCAAAAACAACCACATCGTTATCGTTTACGAGCTGACGAACACGGCCAATCAGCTTGGCATCAGAGCCCGCAATGGAGGGCTGATGGACTGCGAGTTCTGCGGTAACTTGCCCTCCTACCCGCAAAAGAGAAGCAAACGAAAGCCGCTGCTGTGAACCAAAGTCCAGCTCCCGCGGCATGGTATAGAGCCCCTCGGTCTTAACTTTTGCCGTCTGTGCCGCGGCCTCAATATCATCCATAGCGTGCTGGCAGTCGTCAAAAAGAGAGCGTGGCTCTGCGAGCACCACAAGGGTTTCCGGAGATATGTGTTCAAGCGGGTTTGCTGTTTTGCCGTACAAAATGGGCAGATAGCGCTCAAGCGCCGGTGCGGAAGCACCTCGTTGAATGAGCTCAAGATCGGCAGCAACCGCAGAATTTTCCTGGGCACGATTGTAGAGTGCCCGTTCGGCGTTTCGAATAGTCTCTGAGGTAAAGGCCAGCTCTCGACACGGTACCACGGTCACCGACTCAAGCTCACCGATGGTCTGACCGGTTGCGGCAACCATGCGGCGGATACGATCAATCTCATCACCAAAAAACTCAAGGCGCACCGCACTGGTGGATTGAGCCGGGAACACGTCAACCGTATCGCCATGTACGTGAAACGAACCGGGAACATCAACTTCTCCGGTATCGACATATCCCATACCTACAAGAAGCGCCGGCACCTCTTCAAAAGACACCTCGTCTCCCACAGAAAAGGTGCTTGGTACAAAATAGCCCGATCCAACAGGTGGTACCCGGCGCAGAAGTGCATGCGCGCTCGTAACCACAATGCACTTCTCGCCCGCCGCAAGGCGTGCAACGGCATTGCAGCGCATACCGATACACGCATCATCAGGCGTTGCGTCTGACCACGGATAATCACGCCTATCGGGATAGCGCGAGACCACATCATTTCCAAGCCACGCTGCCAGCGCACGAGCCGTACGATCGGCTGCCTCCTCGCCCGCTACCACCAACATGGTAGGACGCGGAGATTGAGCCCATATCGAGGCAAGCACCAAAGGGCGCGCACCTTGAGCAACGGCCAAGGTAACATCGGAGCCCGAAGAAAGCCGTCGAGAAAAAGCGGTGAGTTCCGGGGCGGATAAAAGGCGAGAAGCAACTCGGTTGATAAACACTAAAACTCCTTGACGCACTAAAAGCCCACGTGCATAAACACGCGGGCTGTAACTGATTCAATCTGAGTGCTATTGTAGCCGTTTCCGACCGTCGGTTTAGCAGCCAGTAGTTTTTTCTTACCGAGCTACATGTTTCGCCAATGCGCGCAGCTTTTCTGCCACGGCGGAAGTAAGCATCCCGGACGGACAACGCCACGCCCAATTTCCCTCAACGGTTCCGGGGACATTCATGCGAGCAGAGTCGTCAAGTCCAAGGATATCCTGCAGGGGTATGACGGCCACATCATTGGGCAGCGTCAACACGTTTTTGAGTACACGCTCAAAAGCCTCATGGGTCTTCTCGTCGAAAGATCCGTCGCACCAGGCGTCCTCATTATCCGGATAGATAAAGCGCCGCTTCAGATACCCTGCAAGCGTAGGCGTATCATGCGTTGAGGTATACACGATTGTCTCGAGGTTTGCCTCAAAACGCTCTCGTGGATCTTGATTTGAGAATACCGCCACCGACATACCCGGTATACCTGTCTCGGCCAAAAGAGCCCGCACCGCAGGCGTAATGGAACCAAGATCTTCGGCAATCAATGGCAGCGCGCCAAAGTGCTGGAACGCAACACGGAAAAGATCGAGCCCCGGCCCAAAAACATCGCTTCCCTCTGAAGCCGCATGACCGCTTTGAACATCATAGAACGAGGTAAACCCTATAAAATGATCAAGACGTGTAAAATCATACAGGTCAAAGGAGCGCTCAAAGCGCTGCAGCCACCACGCATATTCTTGTTGCTTTAAGACATCCCACTTATAAACAGGATTTCCCCACAACTGACCTTGAGGGGCGAAAGAATCAGGTGGAATACCTGGCTGGGAAGACGGATAGCCGTCTGCATCAAGATCAAAAATTTCCGGATGGGCCCACACATCGGCCGAATCCGCTGAAACAAACATGGGCATGTCGCCGATAATTCGAACCCCATGCTTATGCGCATACTCTTTAAGCTCATGCCATTCTCGCTCAAACATAAACTGTATACGGCGCCTGCGCTCGGCGCCTTCTCTTACTCCGGCACGAGCCACCAGCTCTGGTGTATACGTCTTATATTCTTCCGGCCACTCCTGCCAACACACCGCAGTACCAAAGTGGTCTTTCAATGCGCGAAAAGCCGCGTATGGCTCAAGCCAAAACGCATTCTTTTTACAGAACTCCTGGTATTGATATCGAAAGAACGTGTTATGTGCCAGCGCTTCAAAACGCGTAAGCGCACCGTCAGCTCCCCCATCAAGCAGCTCGGCATTTCCGGCGAACGCCGAAAGTCCCGCATACGGAGAACCAAATTCATCCGTCGGATTTATAGGTAAAATTTGCCAGTATTTTTGCCCCGCCTCTTCCAGCCAATCAACGAAGTCATGGGCATGTGCGCCAATCGTTCCCGCATGACTTGTTTTCTTTGTTTTGGCGGAGAAAGCCTCACCGGGCCTTTGAGGCAGTGAGGTAATGTGTGCAAGTATGCCCATACCGCGCTGCATGGGACGCTGCAAGCGATGAGGACGATGTATATGAAGAACCACCGTACCAAGAGGCCACATAAAAACGTCAACGGCACCATTTTTTGTTTCAAGAACCTGACCGGTAATGATATCGCTCACCAGCATACCGGGAGCCACCGGAACATGAATATTCTGTACGTTTGAGAGACTCCTGTTGATAAGCACGCAGATACGCTCATCGGGATCATGCAGAACATCTGCATGTTGTTCACGCGTACCGTTGTAGCGCCAAAAACCAAACACGTCATCATTGGGTGCAAACGGCTCAAATTCGCCGCTGGTAAGCACCGGCAGCACCTTACGCAGCGCAATCGAATTGCGGTATATGGCCGTGCAGTCCTTATCGCCCGGGCGAGAAGCACCGCGCACGCCGTCATCGGCCTGTCCCCACGGCATGGTGGCGCGATTGTACGGGTCACGATTGCCTTCAAGTCCCAGCTCATCCCCATAGTACACGCACGGAACGCCCGGCATGGTCATCTGAATAACGCAAGCCGCCCACAGACGGCTCTTGCCCAAACCGCGCTCATCGGATGACAGAGGAAACTCTTGTGTCTCCGCAGGAGCCGTCCTTGAATACGGAGCGCCACTTAAAATGGTCATGATCCGCGCGCGATCATGACTTCCCATCAAATTCAATGACGAGAAGAACGCACGCTTGGGATAGTTCTCACGAAGCTCCTCAAGCCGATGCGACAGCTCAGACGCTGAAATCTCACCGCGTAGATACTTCAAGACGCCTGAACGCAGCGGGTAGTTCATCGTGCCGTCAAGCTCATCATCGGCAAAATAGCGCTTCAACTCACCATAGGCCCGCTTGTTGCTGGCGTCTTCCCATACCTCGCCGATTACCACGGCATCGGAACGCTCGGCAACCGCAGCTTTATGGATTTCGGCCAAAAACCCGTCGGAGAGCTCATCGGCAACATCCAAGCGCCACCCACGGGCACCGGCTCGAATCCACCGGCGAACCACGCCGTCTTCACCGCAAATGAAATTCCTAAACGAATCGCTCGTCTCGTTCACGTCCGGCAGGTCATCAACACCCCACCAGCTGGCATACGATCCGTCTTCCGCCAACGTGAACCAATCGGCATAGGGAGAACTTTTTCCCTGGCAAGCACCCACATCGGCATAATTGCCATCGCGATTAAAGTAGCGAGAATCAGCCCCGGTGTGATTAAAAACACCGTCCAAAATAATGGAGATGCCCCGCGCCTGAGCCTCGCGACACAGCGCCTTAAATGATTCTTCATCACCCAGAATCGGATCTATCGAGAGATAATCGGCGGTATCGTAGCGATGGTTGCTTGCGGCCTCAAAAATAGGATTCAGATAGATGATGGTAATCCCAAGCCGCTGAAGATACTCAAGTTTTTCGGTAATACCTTCCAAGGTACCACCATAAAAATCCCATTTTAGGATACGCCCGTTTTCATCACGTACGTATTTAGGAGCCCTGTCCCAATCTTCTACCAATTCACGCTTTGGACCTTTTCGCGACTTCTCAAGAGCACGCTCCGCACGGCCGTGCCAATCGGCACCTCTCGCAAAGCGATCCGGGAAAATCTGATAGGCAATGCCCTCTTCATACCACGCGGGACGAATACTGCGCGGCGTATATACCGTCAACTGAAATGACGGCGGATCTCCAAAGGTAAACGCACCGACTCCGGTAACCCACCCCTCACGAGCGCCGTACTTCCATACCGCACCGTCGGATGCCGTAATGTCAAATCGATACCACACAATACCGGTTGTCTCGGGAACAAACGATACCGAGAAGAGCGCCGCATCGGCAGGAACTTCCGAAGAAGCAGCGCTTTCAAAACCGCCGGAATGCGTATCTACAACCTGGGGACCAACCTCACCGGTATATGTGGGACGCTGGACGCGCTGCATCGAGAGGTTCTTCTCGCCGTCTCCTTCAATCCAAAGGCGAAGGATACACGAAGTGACATCGTCGTCCCAAACGGCAATGGAAAGAGTGACCTGTTCTCCTTCGCGAACCGCGCCAAACGGCCGACGATATGTGGCGAGCGACGTACTGTGAAAAGCCTGCATATTACCAATCCCTGCGACGGGTATATCGAATCACCTCTGGATGAAGCCAATGATACATGTCAAGGTAGTCATTGGCCGCAGTGTGCCAACTAAAGTCGGCAGCCATTGCGTTGGCAATCAAAGCGTTCCACGCATCTTTTTGATTCCAATATACGTCGCACGCATAACAAACCACATCGGCCATTTCATCGGCATTCATGTTGGCAAAGCTGAATCCGGTGCCTTCCTGGGTGTACTGATTGTATGCCTGCACGGAATCGGCCAGACCGCCCGTCTCACGCACAATAGGAAGCGTGCCGTAACGCATGGAAATCATCTGAGAGAGACCGCAGGGCTCAAACTCGGAAGGCATTAAAAACATATCGGCACCTGCATACATACGGTGCGAAAGAGCCACATCAAACTGCAGACGAGCCGCCATGTGGTTGCCATAACGATCGTTAAAATACCGGAGCGCATCTTCGTATTTTTGATCACCGGTACCTAAAATGGCAACCTCCATACCGGCACTCATAAGCCGATCCATCGCGTAGGTTACCAGCCCCATACCCTTTTGATCGGTCAGGCGCGTCACCATTACCACCAAAGGAATGTCAGGATTTACTTCAAGACCCAGCTCTTCTTGCAACGCACGCTTGCACTCCGCCTTGCCTTCAAACTTCTTTGCCGAGAAGTGCGCCGGAATATAGGGATCGTTTGCAGGAGACCACGCAGCGGTGTCGATACCGTTCAAAATACCACGGAGTGCCTCATGACGACGGCGGAAAATGGGATCCATTCCTTCTCCGTAAAACGGCATCTGCAGCTCAAGCGCGTAGGTAGGACTGACCGTACTCAGATAATCTGAGTAGAGCAGCGCTCCTTGCATGAAGTTAATGGAATGATCGTCGCAGCGAAGCTGACCTGCCGCCGCAGGAATACCGTCCAAACCAAGAGGGTCCGCCAACATTTTATCGGTAAACTGACCCTGGAATTTAACGTTATGAATCGAGAAGACCGTGCGTACGTTATCGCATTCGGGAATGCCACGATAAAACTCGCGCAAAAATACCGGAGCGAGCGCCGTTTGCCAATCGTTGCAATGCAAAATATCACAGGCGAGCTCCGGTACGTGTGCAATTACCTCGCAAATTGCTTTTGAGAAAAACGCAAACCTCTCTCCGTCGTCAAAAAAGCCGTAGAGACCGTCTCTTCCAAAATACTGCTCATTGTCAATAAAATAACAGTCGACGTTTTCATGAACCAGGTGATAAATACCGCAATACGCTTCTCGCCACGCGAGGGGAACATACAGCTCTCCCACCTTGGTCATCTTGTCTTTCCATGTGGACGATATGGTTTTGTAGAGCGGTGATATGACGGCTACCTTTGCGCCTACGTGTTTAAGCGCACTGGGCAGCGAACCGGCTACATCGCCGAGTCCACCTGTTTTTGAAAATGGAACAACCTCAGAGGCTGCAAAAAGAACTTTAAGTTTTCTTCTTCTGGTCGTGCGTGCCATGAATGGCCCCCCTCACTATTGTTTTCATAGCATCGAACCTATTTTACCGCACTACCCCGACGAAAGCCGGGGTAGATAAAAGTTTCATTCGTTGTTATGTTTCATCTCATGACTGTATGTACTTTTTACGGACAAAGATGTTCTCCGGCGTACCGTGAAGCTCGGTATCGTTGGGAATGATGTTATCGCGGTCAACAATAGCTCTGTCAACGACGGCACCGCTTTTAACAATGCAGCCTTGCATCACGAGAGAATCACGGATGACGGCACCCGGCTCGACAATAACCTTACGTCCCAAAACGGAACCCGTAACGGTACCGTAAATACGGCAGCCGGCCGAAATCATGGAATTGGTAACGCTCGAACCAACCTCAAACTTGGCAGGAGCCGTATCATGAGCCTTTGTTTTGATGTTTCCGTCCGGGAACAGCTTGGCGGCAACATCAGGATTAAGCGCATCCATATTTGCCTGATAGAGAGAGTTCTTATCAAAAATGCCTCGTGCATACCCATCAAAGAAATAGGTCTGAACCCTCACGTGTCCATAATCGGATCTCAGCGCCTCAAAGATGTCAAGATAGTCCGTTGCTGCATACCAATCGAGCATATCCATGAGCTTCTTGCGGGATATGATAAAGCAGTCCAGCGATTGTACGTCGCCATGATTGACGGAATTGTGTACACCTACGACGCGCCCGTCATCGTCAACTTCAAATGCCGTGGCATCAGCGTTGTATCCCTGCGCTTCATTGCACAGCACGGTGATATCGGCACCCGACTCAATGTGGTACTCGCCCATTTTATCGAGGTCAAAGTTGTACACAAAGTTTGCACTGCTGTATATCACGTAATCCGAAGTAGAACGCTCAAGATAGATGCGATTTGTCATCAGGTCACGGAGCAGAAAGCGTGCTCCCGTACGTGAGGTGCCAAACGCCGAACCCGGAAGGATAAAAAGTCCGCCGTTTTTGCGGTCAAGTCCCCATGCCTTACCGGAACCAATGTGGTCAATAAGCGAGCGGTAATTAAATGGCATTATCATACCGACCGTACGAATACCACAATTCATAAGGTTGGAGAGGGCAAAATCTACCAGACGATACCGGCCGAGAAATGGCATAGAGGCAATGGGGCGTACATCATTTGAAATCTCAGTATTTTTTGATGAGTAGTTGCATGTGATCAATCCGATGGTTTTTTTCATGCTACTCACCCCTTCCTACCACAACATCATTGCCAATAACGGCAGTGTCCTTTGTCTGATCAACACTTCCCACATGAACGTTTTCTTCAACAGTGGAATTCTCGCCCATGATGGCGCGAACAACCTGAGCTCCTGCCTTAACATGAGCTCCCGGAAGAAGCACCGAATCCACGACACGGGCACCCGCTTCAATGACGGCATCGGTTGAGAGGATTGAATGGCGAGCAGTACCATTGATAATGCAGCCATTTCCAATCAGACAGTCATCTACCCTGCCATACGGTCCCACGTACGCGGGAGGCCTTGTGGAAGCGTTTGAGAGGATGGGGAAATCCGACGTAAAGATATCAAACGCCGGCTCCGGCCCCAGTAAATCCATGCTGGTTTCGTGATAGCTCGAAATGGTACCCACGTCACGCCAGAATCCCTCAAAGCGATAGGAGTACAGACGCTTGCCGTCCTCCAAAAGGCGCGGGATAACGTCTTTGCCAAAGTCATGAGTTGATTGCTGATCAAGGGCATCTTCTTGCAACGCCTTAAGCAAAAGCTCCGTTGAGAAAATGTAAATGCCCATCGATGCAAGGTTGGAATCGGGGTGCGTGGGCTTCTCGCTAAATTTGGTAATCCTGCCGTCATCGTCTACGGTAATGATGCCAAAGCGAGAAGCTTCTTCCCATGGCACAGGCATGACCGCAATGGTGAGGTCGGCATTGTGCTCCTTATGACACGCCAACATCTCTCCGTAATCCATGCGATAGAGCTGGTCGCCGGAAAGAATCAGCACATACTCACTGTCATTTTGTTCAATGTAGTCGATATTTTGGGTTACGGCGTCAGCGGTACCCTCATACCATGCACCGCCCTTTTGCGTGGCGAACGGTGGCAAGATTGAAACTCCTCCGCCCAGATCGTCCAAATCCCACGCGCTGCCCGTACCAATGTAGGAGTGCAGCAAGTACGGACGGTACTGCGTCAGTACACCGACGGTTGAAATTCCCGAATTTACGCAGTTTGAAAGCGCAAAGTCAATGATTCGGAACTTCCCGCCAAAGGACACGGCCGGCTTGGCGACGTTGCTTGTCAGCGCGCCAAGACGACTCCCTTGGCCGCCGGCCAAGAGCATTGCCAAACATTCCTTCTTTTTCATGCCAATCTCCTCCCATATCCCCCAAAAGTACAGGGAGCGACACTTACCAAAACCGTACCTTACAACCCTTTTTTCACTCTACGACTCAATCTTCCAAATGTCATGCATATACTCACGAATCGTACGATCACTCGAGAAGAACCCTGCCTTTGCGGTGTTATGGAGAGCTGCGGCATTCCACGCATGGCGATCGGCATAAAAAGCCGTCAGCTCTTCCCACGCATCGACGTACGAATAGAAGTCCTTCAGGACAAGATCGTGGTCGTTTCCGGCCATAAGATAATCTCGAATTGACTCGAAATTACCCGAAAGACCCGCAAGCGAACCATCCGTAAGCATTGAAACAATACGTCCAAGACGACCGGGATCCGAATTAACCTGATTCCACGCAAAGTATGAACCCGATGCGTAGAGATCTTCCACCTCTTGTGCACGAAGGCCGAAGATCTTGATGTTCTTCTCGCCCACAAGCTGAGAAATCTCGACATTAGATCCGTCATACGTACCAAGGGTGAGAGCCGCATTCATCATAAGCTTCATATTTGACGTGCCGGATGCCTCTGCGCCTGCCACTGAAATCTGCTCTGAAATCTCCGTTGCCGGATAGATGAGCTGTGCATTTGAAACGGCAAAGTTAGGTACAAACGCAATCTTCAGGCGACCGTCGATACGTGCGTCATTATTGATGACGTCCGCAACCGAGTTGATGAGACGAATAACCTCTTTTGCAAGCACATAGCTCTGAGCCGCTTTACCCGAGAAGATAAAGGTTGTAGGAGCGGGCTTGAAGGTGGGGTCATCCAGCATGCGGTTATAGAGATCAAGAATCTTGAAGACATTCAAGAGCTGACGCTTGTATGCATGGAATCGCTTAACCTGCACGTCAAAGATGGTATTTGTATCAACTTGCAGCTGCGTAGTCTCTTCTATATATGCCGCAAGCCTCTCTTTATCGGCCTTCTTTGCGGCTTCCATGGCATCCAAGAAACCGGCGTCTTTCTCAAACGGAATGAGGCGCTCAAGTTCGGTGGCATCATCCAGCCATCTTGTTCCAATGGCATCGGTAATAAGCTTTGCATATGGGGGGTTTGCCTGCGCCAAGAAACGACGGTGGCAGACACCGTTTGTCTTGTTGTTGAAAATCTCAGGCCTCAGACGATAAAAATCGCGGAGAACCGTCTGCTCAAGGATGCTGGTATGAAGATCGGAAACGCCGTTGACCGAATGGCTGAAGATAATGGAGAGGTTTGCCATGCGTACCTGTCCATCCCACAGAATTGCCGTGGATGCCAAAAGATCGGCGTTTACCTCTTCACGCATAAGGTTTTCTCGGTAGCGCCTGTCTACCTCCTCGATAAACATGTACAGCCGAGGCAGCAGATGACGGAACGTCTCAATGGGCCATTTCTCGAGAGCTTCCGGCATGACCGTATGATTGGTATAGGAAATTGAAGCGCTTGCAATCTTAAAGGCCTGGTCAAAGTCAAGGCCATACACATCAACCAAAAGCCGCATAAGCTCGGGTCCGCACATGGCGGGGTGCGTATCGTTGGTATGAATGCATACATGATCGGCGAAATGATCCCAATCGTGCCCATGCTCATGCTCATACGTACGCAGAATTGACTGAAGGCCCGCCGAAACAAAGAGGTACTCCTGCTTTAGACGCAAGATGCGACCATGCTCACCGGCGTCATTGGGATAGAGGATGGTTGAGATGGCCTCAACGTCCGAGCGGAACTTGTTGGCGCGCGCATAATCTCCTGCGTTAAACGCATCGAGGTCAAAGTCCTCCTCGCAGGGTTCTGCGGACCACAGACGAAGTTTATTAACGGTTTTTCCACCGTAACCGACAATGGGCACGTCATAGGGAACGGCACGAACACACTCGCCGCCCTCCTGGGTAAACCAGAACCGGCCGGTTTCATCCTGGTGGCGAACAACTTCCCCACCGAAGCGAACCGTAACACTTGATCCGTCTTTGCGGGATTCCCACGGAAAACCGCCTTCAAGCCAGTTGTCCGTACACTCTACCTGGCGGCCGTCTTCAATCTCTTGACGGAACAAGCCGTACCGGTAACGCATACCGTTGCCAAAACCGGCCATTCCTTCATGCGCCATGGAATCCAAAAAACACGCCGCCAAACGGCCAAGTCCACCGTTACCAAGGCCGGGATCAACCTCCTGTTTAATGAGGGCGTCAAGCGAAGATCCCATCTCGTCTATGCCATCGGCAACAAGATCTCGAAGCCCATAATTCAGAAGGTAGTTATCCAAAAGCGGTCCGAGCAAAAACTCAAGCGAGAAGTAATACACCTTTTTGGCTTCTTTGGGATGGCACTCCGCCTCAATGGCACGAGACTTAGCGGCAATGAGCCGCGCCAACATAGAATACCGCTCTTTATCGGTACATTTATCAAATTCCCTACCCAATACCGACACACACAAGGCGCGATATTGCTCCTTAAAATCTTGCGTATCCTTAAAAATCTTATCTCGTGCCATGCCACTCCTAAAAATAACTATCAAACAAATACGTTATGTATCTTTAGTTGTATCACTCCTTGGCTAAAAATGCGCGCTTTACTTTCTCTTTTTCGGCTTACGGCGAGAAGTGCTGGTTACTTTTCGGTGAGTTGAACTCGTAACCTTCTTTCCTCGACCGGTCTTTTTGGGAAGAGGACCGCTATATCCTAAAATCATACCTCCGAGCGGGGGAACACGAACCACTACCGATTGGTCCCGACCGTTCCACGGCTCATCCTCCGTTGTAAGTGTAGCGGTATTGATGACCCCGGAGCCGCCAAACTCTTCCGCATCAGAATTGAAGACTTCGCTCCATTGTCCGGCACGCGGCATGCCAAGACGGAAATCTTCGTGTGCCGCAACATCAAAGTTCAAAAGAATCACAAGGTCATCCTTGGGTTTCTCGCCACGGCGAATAAAGGTAATGAGAGACTGCTCGTTGTTGTCGGCGTCGATCCACTCAAAACCAAGTTCGTCGTACGCATGTTGCCAAAGCGCCGGATGCTTGGCGTAAAAATGGTTAAGCGCGGCAATAAAGTGCTGTTGATCAGCGTGCGTATGGTATTGCTCAGTAAGGAAATACTGAATGCCTTCGTAATAGCGCCACTCTATGAACTGTGCAATCTCATTTCCCATGAAGTTGAGCTTAGCGCCCGAGTGCGTCATCTGATAGAGCGCAAGGGCGCGCATACCGGCAAACTGGCGCCACCAATCGCCCGGCATACGGGTAATGAGACTGCACTTACCATGAACCACCTCATCATGGCTCAGCGGAAGCACAAAGTTCTCGTTGAACTGATACATGGTGGAAAACGTCAGAAGGCGATGGTTACCAGGGCGGAAGGGGAAGTCCGTCTGGCAATAATGCAGCGTGTCATTCATCCATCCCATATCCCACTTCAGATGGAACCCAAGACCGCCCACGGAAGGCGGATAGGTTACCAGCGGCCACGCCGTTGACTCCTCCGCAATCATCAGCACGTCAGGATGCCTTTTTTGTGCGGCGACGTTGCAGCTGCGAACAAATTCGATTGCCTGCTTGTCTTCTTCGGTGCCTTCTTCATTAAAGCGCTTACGCGCAGGATCGTCGATACCAAAGTTCAAGTACAGCATACTGGTAACGCCATCCATGCGAATTCCATCCGCATGGTAGCTTGAAAGCCACCATAAGAGATTGGAGATAAGGAAGCTTCGAACTTCTCCGCGTCCGTAATCAAACTTATATGTGCCCCAGTTGGGATGTTCTTCTCGCTCGTAGAGCTTCTCGCCGTCAAAGCGGGCAAGTCCGTGCGCGTCACGACAAAATCCGCCGGGAACCCAGTCGAGAATAATGCCAATGCCCGCCTCATGACAGGTGTCAATAAAGTGCATAAACTGCTGGGGAGTTCCATAGCGGGAGGTGGGTGCATAGTACCCCGTTACCTGATAGCCCCATGAACCGTCGTAGGGATGCTCCATAACGGGCAAGAGCTCAATGTGGGTATAGCCCATCTTTGAAACGTATGATACAAGCTCATCGGAAAGCTCGTCGTACGTAAGGAAACTACCGCCACTGGATTCCGGCGTATCGCCTGCAGGACCGTTACCGTCGAGTCCGTCATCATGGCGCTTCCAGCTTCCAAGATGTACCTCAAAGATATTCAAGGGGCTTGCAAGGAAGTCTGACTTTTTGCGAGCGTTCAGCCACTTTTTATCATTCCAAGTATATCCTGCAAGGTCAGCCGTCCGCGATGCAGTTCCCGAAGGTATCTCGGCATAGAATGCATACGGATCTGCCTTGAGGGTCATTTCTCCGCCGGATGACTCAACCGCATACTTATAGAGCGCTTCCGCCGGCACACCCGGGACAAAAGTTTCCCAAATGCCGCCCGTCTTTGTGCGGGTCATCTGATTGGTTTGATCGTTCCAATCGTTAAAATCTCCTACCACGGAGACCGACAACGCGTTTGGTGCCCAAACGGCAAAGTGATAACCCTCTGTACCATCATCTGCTACCGCAGGATGAGCTCCGAGCTTCTCGTAACTTTGATACCATTCACCCTTACCAAAAAGGTAAATGTCATCTTTTGTTACATACAGCGAACTGTCCTTCACGTTCATAGAGACCTCCAGCCCCCAAGAGGCACCGCTACTTCCCCAAAAGTCACGCACTCTTATTCTAAGCCAGTAACAGCATATTTATTACAGCATACTAATTTATTTAAAAGAGTTAACAATAAACGAGGTGAACGGTCGTATTACCTCGGTGGATAACATTAACCAAATTGGCTATGTTTACATATCGGTAGATTTCCTCTCATGTACGCAACGAAGAATCCGATTTCAAATCCGATTCCGCTATGATAAGGAGCACCTAAAGCGCATAGTTTGATTGCACCAAGGAGAGGATATGCCCAGGGAAAGTAAAAAACTGAAACAGGAACGCGGCATCGAAACGTGTCGGCGCTTACATACATTGTATCCCCATGTAGAAAGTGCGCTTGAGTATCACAATGCATATACGCTGCTTGTAGCCGTAATGCTTTCGGCACAGACCACAGATGCCGCCGTCAACAAAGTCACGCCCGAACTGTTCAGACGCTGGCCCAATCCTGAGGCGATGGCATCCGCACATTCAGACGAGGTTGGTGAATGCATACGTACCATCGGCTTCTGGCGTGCAAAGGCTGCCCACTGCACCGAGATGGCGCAAATACTTATGGCTGATTATGGCGGAGAAGTTCCTCAGACCATGGAGGAGCTGGTAAAACTTCCCGGAGTTGGACGCAAAACCGCAAACATCGTGCTCAATAAAATGTTTAACACGGTTGACGGTATCGCCGTTGACACGCACGTCTACCGCATTGCCAGCCGCTTGCGCCTTACCTCTGCCGCCACGCCGCTTGCTGCCGAACAAGATCTTCTTTCTCTTTTACCTCATGAACTTTGGAAAGACGTGAACGAAGAGTGGATTCACTTTGGTCGTGATATCTGCACCGCCCGAAATCCCACGTGTAGCGCCTGTCCCCTTTCGGACATTTGTCCTTCTTGCGGACAACCCAATCGCTGGTTCAAAGGCGGCGGCAAGAAAAGCGCTAAACGTTAGAGTCTTGATGAGGGCTCACCGGGAAGATAAGGAGCGCCGGGAAGAACCTAGTGCATAAGTATCGAGATTCTTCTCGCCCTTGGTTATGTGCTTGCTCCGTTAATACAAAAGAAGTGCCTCACGTGGAGACACTTCTTTTTGCAAGCAATGAATGAGTTCTTGTTGAGAAGAACCGTGCAGCGACACCCTAGTAGTTAAGAGCACGCTCCTGGAAATAGGACTGTGGGTGACCACATACGGGGCATACCTTTGGTGCGGTTGGGCCAACATGCAAATGACCGCACTTGAGGCACTGCCAGACCTTGACACCGGGACGCTCAAAGACTTCGCCGGACTCAACACGCTCAAGGAGCTTGTTGTAGCGCTCATCATGAGCCTTCTCAATCTCGCCAACAAGACGCATCTTAGCGGCGATCTCTTTGAAGCCCTCTTCCTCGGCGGTCTTGGCAAAATCTGCATACATGGTGGTCCACTCGTAGTTCTCACCTGCGGCGGCATCCTTCAGAGCCTCGGGAGTCGCAGGAACCTTGCCATCATGCAAATACTTAAACCACAGCTTGGCGTGAACGTTCTCATTGCCGGATGTCTCATTGAAGATGTCGGCAATTTGCTGATATCCGTCTTTTGAAGCCTGCTTGGCATAGAAGCCATACTTGACGCATGCCTGGGACTCGCCGGCAAAGGCAGCCTCAAGGTTCTTCTTTGTCTGTGAGCTCTCAAAATCAACAGCCATTTTTTCTCCTCTCCTGTTTTGACCGGATGATCAAAACGTACCTGCATTGTAGCAAAACCATCCCCTATTTGGTTTTACGTAACATCGGAGTTCTTACCGTATGGTAATCCTCACCAACGTCGCTCATTATACCCACTATGCGCACCAAATGTCACCGTGCAGGTAACAAAATCCCTCTTTTGCCAATTCTTCAAGTAATCCCAGTACAGCACTTATATGCAGAGCTTCTCGCCCTGCCGCCACCTCAACGGAATTAAGCTCTTTTGCAAGCGTTTCGGCGGTTGTTCCTCCTGCGTCTCTATGCGCCAAAAGAAGTCGCAAAAGCGTTGCCCTCTTCTGCCGGTGCGATCCTTCAAACTTTGACTGGCGCACATGAGTCTTGGACCTTCTGCCGGGATTGGGCAGGGTCTTCTTAAGCTGCGCTCCATAGTCCAAAAGTGCGTAATACCAGCTGCGCGGATTGTCATCCGGACGCTCACGGAAAGGATCATCGGAAGGACACGTTTTTTCCACAAGAGGAATCAACTCGGAATCCGGCACTCCCTCTGCGTCAGGATAAAGCTCATGCAGAAATACCGCCCGCACATTGGTCTCCAGGTACACACCATGCAGATTCCAAGAAAAGGCGCGGATACCCGCTGCGGTGGCAGGTCCGATACCGGGAAGGGCAACGAGCTCTTTTACCTCACGTGGAAACACTCCCCCTGACTCAGAAACAGCCTGAGAGGCTTTATGCACCAAAAGAGCGCGGCGATTGTATCCCAGCCCCTGCCATTCTTCAAGCACGTCAGCGGGAGCAGCCGCCGCAAGCGCATCTACCGTAGGAAAACGCTCAAGCCATCGCTGCCAGCGATCCATGACACGACTGACCTGTGTCTGCTGAAGCATAACTTCAGAGATCCAAATGGCATACGGGTCATATGTTCTGCGCCAAGGCAAATCGCGATACAATTCGCGACCACGGGTCCGCACCAAGTCGCAAAACGCTTCAAGATCCATCGAAGCGAAGTTTGGGCTCAATGCGGAATCACTTTTATTTGCAGACGCATTGCTCGCGAGAAGATCTTGGTGCCGACTATTCACATTGACCTGCCGTCTGAGTATGAGCATTCCCGAGAGTATCAGCCACTTGTTTTTGAAGCTTATCGGTGCGGAGGGACTTCTCGCTCTTTACCACCCGAAAACTGCCGAATAACTCGGGTACCAAGCCTTCTTCAACAATCTGACTTAACGTTACGGACGCAAAATATGACCGAAGGATTTTCTCGGCATTACACCATACGGGATTAAAGGAGCAAGACGCTTTACGAGGACATGGCGTATTGTCAGGACCGGCAGATTCACACCCTGCGATTAAAATAGGGCCTTGTATGGCTTCCACTACATCAAGCAGCGTGATCTCTTTTGGATCGACCGCCAAGCTCATGCCGCCTTGCGCACCCCGCGTAGACGAGACAATATGTGAACGGACAAGATCATGCTGAATAACGCGTGCAAACGAGTAAGGAACATCGCTTGCCTGTGCCGCATCCCTTACGGAAATGACCTTATCGGGGTTCTTGACCAAAATACTCAAAATACGCAGAGCATAGTCTGTCTTTCTTGAAACCTCCATGTATTTGTCCTCCTCAGTCCTCCTATAAGGACAGCCCTCTCACAGGCCATACATATCAAATTCAGCTCACGCGCTTCTTATTGATTACACTTCTTTGGCAACTCGGATGACTCATCTACCAGTAAATCCATTGATTGATGCGGCACAGAGCCAGCCGACGGTTGTTTCGGTGCCTCAGCCGAAGACCAATTCAATATCTCCCATCCACGCTGTCGAGCAATCTTTACAAGCGTTGGACCGGGGCAAACCGCATGAGCATTCTGCGCCATACCTAATAAAGGAACATCAGAATAGTGATCTCCATACGCGTCGACAATCTCCCATGCCCCAGTACCAAGATGCTCGTTGCACCAATTTTCAACGGCGCGGGGCTTCTCGACACCTTCAACGACGGATCCCAACACTCGCGTGGTATAGTGACCGTCTGCAACCTGCATTTGTGTGGCCATAAAGTCATCCGCGCCCAGATACTCTGCGGCGCGCTCCGCTATGGGGACAAACGTTGCCGAAACCAAAAGTACCACACGACCCATATCATGATGCTGTTTTGCGGCGAGAAGTGCCTCGGGGCGAAACCGCGATGCAATGACGTCCTGGTAAAATGCCTGCATGACTTGGTTTGCCTGCGCAACGTCCATCTCGGTCAGTGCGCCCATAACAAGCTCACGGGCCTCTTCTTGGCGTTGCGGAAGATGGAACTTATAGCGTATCCCCCACCATGCAAGACGGATTGTGCGCATAAGGGATGAGATATGCTGGCGGTAAAGATACGCAGCAAATAGAAAACCCGACTGACCCGCAATAACGGTTCCATCAAAGTCAAAAACAACCACTTGCGCAGCGGTCGTCGTGTCTTGGTTTGCGTACTCCATACTTCCTCACCACCTCTTGCAGACGTGCATGTGTATACCCTCAAAACGCTTCAGCCATCACATATACTGCAAGTCCCCATTACCGACAAGAAATTATACCTGTAACTCGCGCCATAAAAAAACCTCCCGAAGGAGGTTGTAATTGCACATGGCGGGATATGCGGGGCTCGAACCCGCGACCTCCGACGTGACAGGCCGGCGCTCTAACCAGCTGAGCTAATACCCCGGACGCCTTTGCGCGAATTGAAAGTTTACAGGGAAAACCCGTCCGTGTCTAGCAAGATTTCCCATGAATTTATAGTTTTTCCAAAAGACGCACGCAACGCACATAAAAACCGCTGGTAAAACCTATTCAAGCGCAACGTCTGTAACCTTGCCACTGGAGTCGGTTACCTTCAAAGACGTTCCGTCAAGTACCGCCGATGCAATGGTTCCTTCTCCGCCAACGGTATTTCCACTCTTGTCTGCTACAAGAACCGGAAGCGCACCGTCTCCGATGGTGTAGGCCACAACGTCCCACTTGCCATTGTTATTCTCGGGAACAAGAATGGTTCCGTTATAGAGCACCAAGTTGGTTGGAGTTCCGTCAACCTCAAAGACAATCGTTTTATTGCCCGATCCGCCATCACGCGTAATGCCGTATTTACCGTCATCTTGCTTTTCGATGGCATACGTCGAGCCCTGATAAGTAATTTTACCCTGTGCATCCTGTTCGTCCTGCTGTTTCTCAGAGGAATAGGCAGACTCGGTTTGTTTTGTTTCTTTTTCCGGAGCGGCTTCATGCGAAGACGCAACACAGCGAACGATACAAAAGAGAGCAACAAGCGCGATAAGGGCAATAATAACCAGCACAATCATATTGCGCCGGGTATGTGGATTTTGTTCTTCCAGTCCGTCGGTGATCTTCTCTCGGGCCATGTGAACACCCTGACCGGCATGGATGGTAGAAATATCGCTCGATTTAATCGGGGAAGAACGCGGGGTCTTCTCGTCATCCGGCTCAATATCCATATGATGCGACATGTGATTTGCCATCATAGCTCCTTTGTCACCTATACCTCACGGCGCGCTTCAATAGCACGACCAAGTGTCACCTCATCAGCGTACTCCAAATCGCCGCCCACTGGCAAACCACTTGCGAGCCGCGAAACTTTTACCCCTAAAGGCGCAATCGTCCGTGCGAGATACGTTGCCGTGGTCTCCCCTTCCACATCAGGATTCGTGGCGAGAAGAACCTCTTGTACCGTACCGTCTGCCAAACGAGAAAGTAACTCTCGTACATGAAGCTGCTCCGGACCTATCTTATCCATCGGTGAAATAACACCGCCAAGAACGTGATAGAGACCATGGTAAACCCCGGTGCGCTCAATGGCAGACACGTCACGCGGCTCAGAGACTACACAAATTTCCGATCGGTTCCGCGATGCGTCCATGCACACGTCGCATTCGTCACGTGTTGCATAATTGAAGCAAATGGGGCAAAAATGAACCTGCTGTTTTACCTCAAGAATCGCACGAGACAGCCGCTGGGCTTCCTCGGAATCGGCTTCAAGCAGATAATACGCAATGCGCTGCGCTGATTTAGGGCCGATGCCCGGAAGACGTCCAAGCTCATCGAGAAGACGCTGAAGAGCTCGCCCGTCATTTGTTGGATCAAATGCCATTAAAACAGTCCCGGAATGTTCAAGCCGCCCGTAACGGAACTCATTGCTTGACTCGCTGCTTTCTCAGCGGACTCAAGCGCATCATTGGTGGCCGCAATGATCATGTCTTGAAGCATTTCAACGTCTTCGGGATCTAAAACCTCGGGATCAATTTTGAGATCCGTAAGGCGCAAATCGCCCGAAACCGTTACCTTTACGGCTCCGCCGCCAGCGCTTGCCGTATGCAGGGTAAGGGCAGCCTTTTCTTGAGCCGCCAAAAGCTGTTCCTGCATTTTACGAGCCTGCGCCATCATTTGATTGCGGTTCATGCCGCCTCTGTTAAATCCACCTTTAGCCATTAGCTCTCCTTGTTCTCTATAGGTTGGTCCATAGGCTGGTTCTTAGGTTGGTCCTTTTTTGACTCAAATGAAACCGATAGTGCGGGTCCAAATACATCTTCAAGCATTGCCGCAACACTCGCAAGTTCTTTTGGAAGCGCTGACTGAGCAGCTACATCCTCAGGCGAGCCGGGAGCTGCTTTTGGTGTCTGCCGTGTCTTTGGCGTTTGTTCCGGTTCCGGTACCGGCTCCGATGTCGGTGCCGGCGCCGTATCGGGAGCAGACGTTAGCGCTGTTATTGGCGCTGGCGCCGGCATTGGTGTCGGTGCCGGTGCCGCAACCGGCACAGGTTCCGGTGCCGTATCGGGAACAGGCGTTGGCGCCGGTGCTGGCGTTGGCGCCGGTGCTGGTGTTGGTACCGTCGCCGGTGTCGCAGCCGGTGTCGGTGCCGCGCTCACTGCAGACTCCGCTGAACCTTGCGGCCGTGCGTCTCTCTTGCGTATGTGCGGAGGCTCTTGCGGTTTGAGCGCACGCTCCGCATCAGCAATGGCCTTATTTTGGAGCGATGACTCCCCGTATGTAACGGTTCGCATACCCAAAACAGGCTCAATGAACGTAAGGAGTTCCTTTTTAATCTCTTCTCGTCCAAGCATCGCCGAGGCAAACTCGGAGCCCTTGGGAAGCAAAACCAGCAGGTTGGAGCCATCATCTGAAGCAAGCGTTGAATTCATGAGAAGCGAACCATGCGCAGGCGCCTTCTCTCGGTACTGCTTTACAATCTGCTTCCAACGCCGTGTGAGAGTTGCCTCATCGGCATTACCCGGAGTACGAGCGAAAGTACCATGTGAGGACGTTTCGGCCTGGGAAGGCACCTCTGAGACAGGTTCAGATACAGGCGGCGTGAGCGGTGTCGGTTGAGCAGGCATCTCAACCACTGGTGTAGGCATCGGCGGAACGGGTACATCAACCACTGGGGCAGGTGTCATTTGAGCGGGCTTCTCAACCACTGGCGTAGGTGCAGTTTCAACCGGTGGTTTGGCTACTTCGCTTACCACAGAAGTATCCATATCAGATGTACTTCTCGCCACGCCGTTTGCCAGCTGATACTCCAAATCCGCTATGCGTTCAGCAAGAGATTCAAGTGTTAAATCGGACGTGGGACGAGCAAGGCGCGTAAAGGCAATCTCAAGAACCAATCGCTGATTGGACGCTGTGCGCATCTGGTTTGAAGCATCCCCCAGTATTGTGAGCGCTCGGGCAAGCCTGTCAGCCGAACGATACTCACGTACCTCCTGCGCAAGCTGTGTCCGCTCGTCATCGGTGATCGTAAGCGCAGACGTATCGGGACCAACCGCCGCCATCACATAGGCATTACGTATATGAGCCGCAAGCTCTCGCGTAAACTGCAGTACGTCGCGGCCTTCATCAACGAGCGTGTTAACCTGCTCAAAAAGCGTTGAGACATCGCGCTTTGCAATGGCTGTCGAGACGTGCGCGAGAAGTGACCCTGACGCCTCACCCAAAAAGTCCTGAGCAATGGCAAGCGACACCACCCCATCGCCAAACACGGACAGCTGCTCCAAAGAAGTCAGTGCGTCACGCATGCCTCCGCGAGCATGACGAACAATCAGCTCAAGCGCACGAGCGTCATATTGGAAACTCTCGGCTTCGCAAACCTGCTGTAGGTGACTCAGCATTTCTTCGTTGCCAATAGCGTGAAAGTCAAAGCGCTGCACACGCGAAAGAACGGTCCCCAATACTTTTTGCGGATCTGTCGTACATAAAATAAATGTTACATGAGCTGGTGGTTCTTCAAGAGTTTTGAGCAAGGCATTGAAGGCCGCAGTGGTCAACATGTGCACTTCGTCAATGATATAAACCTTGCCTTTACCTCGTACCGGCGCATAATTTGCGCGAGAAATAATCTCTTCTCGGACATTATCAACGCCAGTATTGGATGCAGCGTCTATCTCCACCACATCGGGATGATTACCCGCCGCAATAAGCTGGCATTCTTCGCAAGTTCCATCAGGAAGCTGCCCGGGGGCTTTACGACAAAGCAATGCTTTTGCCAACAGACGAGCCATGGTTGTCTTGCCGGTTCCTCTGGGCCCGCAAAACAGGTAGGCATGACTCACCTTACCTTCAAGCACTGCGCGCTTCAAAGTTCCGACAACATGCTTCTGGCCGACAACCTGCTCGAATGTTTGCGGCCGATACTTTGTGTATAACGATTCCATACGTCCTCCGACGCACTCGAGTGAACGCATTTAAGTATACCCGTCAGGCTTATGTTCTTCTCGCCAGGATGTAACCTCACGAAAAAAGGAGCAGCCGAAGCCGCTCCCTTATCACTATGCTTTGTATGCCAAAAGCCGAACTACTACTCAGCCGGAGTCTCGGTAGCAGTTGACTCCTCCGCCGGAGCTTCGGGCGCAGCCGGAGCGGCAGGCTCCTCAACGGGAGCGTTCTTGGCAAACTCTGCGGCACGCTTTGCCTTCTCGGCAGCCTTTGCCTCAGCAGCGGCCTTACGAGCAGCTTCCTGCTCTGCGGCCTTTGCGGCCTTTGCCTCTTTGGCAGCCTTTGCGGCATCAAGACGAGCGGAAGCAGCTTCACCGAACTTATTGGAGAAGCGCTGGACACGACCGCCCGTATCAACGAGCTTCTGCTGACCGGTATAGAATGGGTGGCACTTATCGCAGAGGTCAACACGCATTTCCGGAACAGTTGCGCGTGTGGTCCACGTGTTGCCACAAGTGCAGCGAACGGTGCACTCAACGTACTCAGGATGAATTCCTTGCTTCATACAGGACTCCTTACATCGGCTCTGGTTTCCGACCAGAGCAAGGGAATAGCCGAATGAGTATAGCAGAGTCCGTACGGTTTCGCTAGGATAGAACGAACTATTCCCCGCTTTACACGGAGGCGACATGTTTTTAGCTATTGATGTAGGCAATACTCAAACAACCCTTGGACTTTTTGACGAGAAGGGCCGGATGCTTCACGGCTGGCGCATGTCGACAAACTCCGTTGACACGGCAGATATGCTGCATGGGCGCCTGTTTACGTTCTTCATGAAAGACGGGCTTTTGGTTGACGACATTTCCGCCGGAGGGATTGCTTGCGTTGTTCCTGCCATCTCCCGAGCTTGGAAGCGTTGTTTTGAAGTACTTCTGAAGAGACCGCTGGTTACAATCAGCGCCTCTTCCAATACCGGGGTACCCGTACACATGCCACATCCGGAGCGTGTCGGCGCTGACCGCATTGCCAATGCGGTGGCTGCTCGCGATCGATATGGGTCTCCCGTGGTGGTAGTTGACTTTGGCACGGCCACTAATATCGACGTTGTTGATGATTCGGGTGCATATCGCGGTGGCGCTATTTCTCCCGGTCTTATGCTGTCTGCAAACGCACTTTTTGAGCGCGCAGCCAAGCTTTCCAGTATTCCCATAGAAGCTCCCGCATCGGCTTTGGGTGACGACACCGAAAGTGCCGTTCAATCGGGTTTGGTCATTGGTGCGGCGGCACAGGCAGAAGGTCTTGTAGCTCGCATTTTGCAAGAGCTTGGTATTGGTGGTGCAAAAATCATTGCCACGGGTGGCCTTGCAAAGACTGTGAGCGTTGCAACAGACGTATTTGATGTTGTGGATCCAGAACTCACCTTGCGTGGTATTTATCTCATCTGGAAGCGCGGATAGCAAAGCACACTGGTGCACAAGGACTCTACCAGTGCGCAAGGCCAGCGTGAGGGATTGGCGTACGAAGTCGGCGCACGGGGACTTTTTGTCCCAGCTCACGAGGACCTTCTATACCCGTAAATGGACTTTTATGTCGACATACGAGAGCTTTTCAAAATCTGCTAAGGAATGCCGAACGGTTGGTGGATTTAGAGCTCTGGACGGCCCCGTGGCCTCTCTTCCACCAACCGTTCACGATTTCTTAGCGCGACCCACCAACTGTAGACCATTCCTTAGCAGATTTTGAAAAGTCAGAGCACGGTCCACACCAAATCCACTAGAAGGTATTACGCTTCAAAACTCGGGGCCGTGAGGTAGTTCTTCAAAAGCTGTGTAGTAGTTTTTTGTAGCGAAAAGAGCGGTCTTCTCGGTAGATCAAGTTAACTAGCTGGTGATTTGTAAAATGAAGATATAACAGAGCCTAGAAAAAGTACTACACAGCTTTTGAAAATTACTACACAGGTACCGTTTTGGAGCGAGAAAAACGACCCAGAAGCTATGCGAAATACGGATATCACAGTAGTACACATACCTGCAGCTCCGAGTCTATAAACTTGCCCTCGTTCATAACTTATCCTGTTGTTTCCAGGTAATTGATGTGATGACACTATCAGGATCCCCAACAGTCCCGATTCCATCCCAACCATCATCGGTTACCTTTTTGATGTTTGAAGAAACCTCATCAAGAACACTCTCGTAGCTAATTTGAGCACTCCTTCTGGTTATGAAGATTTCATAGTCAACGTGAGTACTATAGACTGCATTATTTATCTTTTTCATATCGGAGCCACTAATACCGAAAACGAATTTCATATTTCTTTTAAGCTTTGCCAAATCAATATGTGCTTTGTAGATAAGATGTGCAAGGTTTTCGGTAGAATCCTTTGAGAGTAGAGCAAATACTGAGACTTCAGGGTCTCCATCCATACCAAACCCCATATACTGCTCTACTTGATCGGCAGTCCAGACTTTACTGTCCATTTTGTTGTAGAACAAAGAAGCTGAATACCCGTCAACGCCCTCACAGTGAGCAAAATACTCCTCGAAGGGTTTGCAGACAATAGGAGTAAAGAGATACTGCTGGTAGTTGTCCATTACTGGAAATACTTGTTTGTTTGTATCCGCATTTGTATAAACCATTGAGGTAAATACTTTACTCAGTTGAGTCTTTGGAGCAACAAGCATCTCATAGCATATCTCACGATCTTCATCTGGATCATATGCGGTCATTTCGGTTCCATCGACTTGTATGAAATCTTCGTCATATCTTTTACTTAATTCACTGAGAATAAAATCTTTCGCTGATTTCTTATCAGGAATCTCTATATCAGACACTTTGTCTCCTTTTGTGAAGTTAAAAAACGAATCCATTTCTAGCTTCTCCTTCGAGCAGCCAGAAAGAATAGCCTCGCTGCTAAGGAGTCCTACTACCTGAAGGAAGTGTTTTCGGGTAAGGAGAAGTTTTTGTACTTCCTTCATTAATCTCTCCCCTTTGCACCATACGAAACAGTAATCTCAGTACCCTCAAGCTGTACGTTAATTCCATCTTTTTTTAAAGCATCATGGGCTGCCTGTGCTAGTCCGATATCATTTTTAAAATCAACAGTCGCTGTAACATATAGTTGATCGTTATCTACTGTTATGGAATAAGATCCATCTGTATCTATTGGCCTAACTTTACCGTTAAACGACCAACTTGTATCTCCCATATTCCCATCAAATTCATTTTCACCACTAAGAGTCTTTATGTGCACTTGCATCTTAGGAACCTGATCCCCAAGCACAGCTTTATACATGATGAACTGACTCTCGACTTCTTGAGACGTAAGGCAGTCTAGTCTACTCTCAACCTGCGAATTGGCCATGTGATGGTAGCCGCGATACCCATTAGGGGACATATCACGAGAATAGACGGCTATCTCGCCTCCATAACCAATTCCTGCCATATAGGAACCATCCCATTCCTGAATCCTATATTCCTTTCCGTTATATTCAAACGTCGTAATATACGTATCCAAATCCATTCCTAAGAGCTGCTCGCCCTTATCGTAAACATCCGCAAAGCCATTTCTGTGCTGGATACTACCGGGAGAGTCAGAAGTAAAAAATCGACCATTCTCAAACGAAAAGGAGGTAAAGCTCTTCATAAGATCAATACGCAAAGAATGATTGTACAAATCCTGAAAAATCTCTTTAAGCTCTTTATGCCAAGGAAGCTGCTGGAAAACTCTATCCCCTATCACAGAGCTATTGGTAAGTCTATGAACAGCTCCTTTTTCAACACCATATATACTTGGAGCAAGATTGTACACAAGCACCAACAAAGCATACTTCTCGGCCCCTGTAAGAGTACCCACCTTTTCGGGAAGACCCGAGCTAAACAGGCATTCTGGAATCAGCATACTGAGTTCCAAGAGCCTTGGTAGGGCATCAGATTGTATGCCGATAATCTCCCCATCTTTACTAAGAATAAAGTACTGTTCAAGTATGCGTCTGTTGTGTTTTTTCCACCATGCGTCATCAAACTTTGGACGCCAACTCAGGTCAACTCCATCAAGGTTGTACGTACCGGCCTGAGCATTGTATGCAACATTTCTTACACATTCCTCAACATGTGCAAGCCCTGTCATATATGCCTGGCTCATTACATATAACGATGAATTGTTAAGGTACTCTTTTATTGCCACAATCTCCATATCCAGCTGTGAGCGTAACTGCATAAGGTTGAACAGAGTGTTATCGGCAGCGCGGGCTACTCCCGGATCAAGACTTGTGTCTTCTTTCAGGTATGCACATTCATTTATTCTGTCATGACAAAGCTGCAAAAGAAATTCCATTTGCTCTAAGTCAACTACCATTCCGGAGAATCTGAAGGCCTCCTTTGCCGCAGATTCATTTGCCCTAATATCCTCTATATATTCCATCACGGCATCTTGAATACAATAGACTGCAGGAAGCCGCACTTCTTGTATGAGACTACGAAACGCCGTTGCTGCCTGTCCGGTGCCTAACGCATCAGAGTAAGCAACTTCCTCCAGCGTTTTTGCTTCATCTTGTGTTTTATTGTAGATACTCTTTGCAACCGAAAGGTCATGCTCAATTGCGGCGATAAGAGCTTGAGGACTAATAATCACGGCTTGCCCTCTCTTTAGCTTCCAACGCTCTCAATGCTTTCACAAAGATGGTATGAGCATCCTCCTCTGCTTGTCGAAGTTGTCGCTGTGCTACCTGAAAAGAATTCTCAACATCTTCTGAGGCATTTTGCCAAATGTAGAACGACTCATCAAAACCGGAGCGAAGTTGACCATACAATAAAGAATCGGAGCCAAGCGCATAGAACGCCTGACTTTCTATGTCCGCAAAAATCATACGAATCCGCTCAAGTGCTTCTTCATTTTTCTGATGTTCGCGGCGGAGGCGTTCCTCTTTGAACTCAATTCTTCTGAGTGACTCATGATAGGCGGCAACGATTTTATTCGTCTCATAATCAAAGTCTTTCACAAGTTATCACCTGCCCATATCTTGTATCGCATGAGCACTTTTTGTGTCAGCTTGCACAAAAGAATCCTTCGCGGCAACCAACGCCTTTGCATCATGCTTCACCCCACGAGAAAGAGTGGCGAGCGCTTTTTGAAATGTCGAAGCAATAGCAGCATGCATCTGTGTAGGAATGCCGGGAAAATCGGGGTACGTTAAGGTGAAAATATCCTCGTCAAGTCCATCCATTGCATTCGTAAGCTCATCGCTGCATTCCTGAATTTGTCCGGCATTGATTGAAATTTCTGACGAAGAACGCGTATATACCAATGCGCTAGACATGGCCGTCTCCTTGTTTTACACCGCGTAACAAGAATATTTTAAAATAATTTTGGTATCACTTTTAAGTAATATGTGTGCACATCGGTAAACGGTCATCTAAAATATGATACGCACACTCGTCATACAGCAGCACGGATAAACGGTCATCTGGAAGCGCGGATAGATGCCTGTTCAGGTGTGATGGCGGTCTCTTTTCCCTCACCATCCACAATGATCGCACGACCCCACACGTCAACGCCACCAAAATGCGCCGTATACGCCACGTTACCATTGGGATACACCACATCAACCGTCTGACCAAGCAACGTTACGCGCTCAAAATACTCATTCAGGATGGGTGCAAGCGGTCCTGCAGCCGCGCGGCCTGCCTTAACATTTTCAGCCCAACTACCTACCGTAGCCATGGCCCTTTGTGCCAAATTTGTAAGACTCAATGCCCCTGTGGCGAGAAGCTCTCCAACTTCAGGAAACTCCTCAAAATCAAATGTCAACCCGCACACGACAAACATACCGTCCGCATATCCCGCATGGGCCCGTATGGAGGCGACAGGCGTATCCCCAATAACAATCCCATAGGGCCACGCAATGCCAATGTTCGGTACGGCATCTTCAAGAGCCTCCGCCAGACCATAGGCCACAACGTACGGAATGCCCATTACCTGTTGCATGGGAACATCGGGGCGCAGAATGAGCGCGCATTCAACGTGCTTCTCGCCTTGGTCGGTACTTTTTCCATTGCTGTCTTCCGCAAGAAAAACTCCTGCTTGCTCACCGGTTTGCGCCAGCTTAACTACCGTATCGAACACACTCACGGAGCTACTCCCAAACAACTTCGCCGAGGTCGGCCGTGACATGACCAACACGCTGATCGGAAGGGACGACTTCAACTCCGCTATGGGTAAGGAAGCGGACCGGATCGTGCATCAGGTCTTCCATGGGAACCAACACATAGTCGCGCTCACCGAGGAGCGGGTGCGGAAGCGTCAGGCGCCTGCCGGCGTGCTCTTCTCCCTCAACCCAAAGCAAATCGCAGTCGATGGTACGCGGGCCATGGCCTTCCTCACCCGGCTTGCGGATACGGCCGAGCGTGTCTTCAACTTTAAGCAACTCGCCGAGAAGTACGAGCGGATGGAGTTCGGTTCGGATTTCAGCCACCGCATTGGCGACCGGCGTTGCAATACCGTAGGCCGGTTCCGTCTCGTACGCATGGCTCACAGACACCACGCACGTCAAAGGGATCTCATCTATGAGCTGTGTTGCGCGGGCCAAATACGCCACGCGATCACCCACGTTTGAGCCAAGTGCCACAAAACCTTGACGTGAATCTTTTTCGGTCATAGCCCAAAATGAATTAATGGCCTGTGCGGCACCTGCAACATTATGCACACGGAGAATTCTGGCCCCGTTAGTGATGGCGGCAATACAAATGGCCTGCGTTGCCGCATCCCGATCTGTCACCGTACTCACACCCGACACCGCGCCCACAAAGCGTTTACGCGATACCGCGCACATGAGCGGGTAGCCCATGGAAACCATGGAGCGTGTGGCCCGCTGAATAACAATGTCCTCATCGGCAAACTTATTAAAGCCCGGACCGGGATCGATGCAAATACGGTCATGAGAAACGCCGGCTCGCATAAGAATACGCGCTTGATCGCCCAAAAAGCCCATAATTTGACGCATGATAGGCGCTTCTTCAGGCAGGGTAAAACGGCGCTGTGATGTGAGAGAACGAGCAGCTTCCGGACGGACCGGCCTACTGTCGTCAAGGGCAACGCGCTTGCGCTCAACATGCGCTCCCAAGCCCTCCTTGTTCCAGTGCATCACGATGCAGCCGCACTTAGAATCCGCGGCCACCTTCACCATTTCAGGATCGGTAAAGCCCGAAACGTCATTGATAATCTGCACTCCCAAACGGACGCACATGCGTGCCACCTCGGCATGGCGCGTATCGATGGAAACAAGCGCTCCGGCCTTAAGGAGCTCACGAACCACCGGAACCACACGCTCGGCCTCTTCTTTTGGATCCACCGGCGTATGTCCGGGTCTGGTTGACTCTCCACCAACGTCTATAATGTCCGCGCCCTCATCAAGCATCTGAAGACCTCGTTTGATTGCTGCTTTCGCATCAAAATTCTTACCTCCGTCAGAAAACGAATCGGGCGTAACGTTTAAGATGCCCATAATTCGCGGACGAGCAAGAGAAAGGGTATGGGTACCACATTGCCATGTCGTATAGCTTTGCCTCAGCATGAAGGCCTCCTTGCGCGAGCACGATATAACTTCATTGCGCTTGTCGTGAACGTATCTATTGTAGAGGTTTTTGTGCGCTTACTCGTTTACCATGGTCTATGACCATCCGAGAAAGTGAGAAACCATGAGTGCTACAAATAACACACAAAAGTCCGACACCGCCGTCTCTCAAACTTCCTGCAGCTCAAACACTGCAGATGCCAAAGAATACAAGTTCGCCTCGTGGAACGTTAACGGACTGCGAGCCGTCTTAAAAAAAGATCCTTCGTTTACCGAGATTCTTGAAACAATCGATGCCGACATCTTTGCCCTTCAAGAAACTAAGCTGCAGGAAGGCCAAGTTGACCTTGATATACCCGGTTATTTCCAAACATGGAACTATGCTGAGCGCAAGGGTTACTCGGGCACGGCGGTTTTCTCGCGAGAAGAACCTCTGCAGGTAATACGTCAAATTGGATCTCCGGTTGCTGACAATGAAGGTCGCGTCTGTGCATTGGAATTTGATCGGTTCTGGTTTGTTGACGTATATACACCCAACTCAAAAGAGCAGCTTGCACGGCTTGACGAGCGCCTGGTTTGGGATGAGTGCTATCGAGATTTCATTGCAGAGCTATCTGCACAAAAACCACTCATTACCTGTGGAGATTTCAATGTAGCTCACACTGAGATTGACCTCAAAAACCCCAGTAGCAATCACAAAAACGCCGGATTTTCTGATGAAGAACGCGAGAGCTTCACGAAACTTCTTGACGCGGGATTTACCGATACGTTCCGCTATCGGCACCCCGATGTGACCGGCGCTTATAGCTGGTGGAGCTATCGCTTTAACGCCCGCAAAAACAACGCAGGCTGGCGCATTGACTACTTCCTTGTCAGTAATCGCATTGCACAACAAATTACCGGTGCGGCCATCTTGAACGAAGTCTACGGCAGCGACCATTGCCCCGTTGAACTCACCATAGAGCTGTAGTTTCTTACGCGTGCGTCTTATCCGGTGGTATAGCGCAGTGCTTATCCGGTGGTATAGCGCATCTCAGTGAGGTATACCTACCCCGGCCGCTTCTTTTACCTTCAGAAACGTTGCGGCATCGCGACATGCCATAAGCTCTTCCGGAAAGTGAATTTCATCAAGCAGACGGGATACGCAATCGGCATGCGCGATACGCGTTGCAATGTGCGCATCAGAGCCAAATGAAACCATGCATCCCAGCTCAGCACAGCGCTCCGCAATCCTACGGCATCTGTCCTGTTGCTCTGTCGCATGCCCTTCCGCATACGTTGCTTCATTTATCTCGATGAGCTTACCGCGGTCATGGCATTCACGAACCAACACATCCACATCAAAGTCAAGAAAGCTTCTTCCAAGATGCCCCAAGATAAGAACGTGAGGATTATCCAGCACATTCACATACATCCGTGTCACCTGTGCCGGCGTTGCCCTTCTTGCCCAGTCTTTTCCGTGGATACTTGCCACCGCATAATCACAGCGGGACAGAACAAGGTCACCGAGGTATCGCGGGTGCGTGAGCTTGTCGCCGTTGATTGACGTGTCCACAACAATATCGTGTCCAAAAAGGTTGCCCTCAAGGTCAACGATGTCTACCTCGCAGCCATGCAAAACACGGACACCGTGCCAAACTTCCGGAATGACATTCAGGTTGAGAAAAAACTGGAAGTTCTTGAGTGTCTGCTCTTCATACAACATCGAAGAAAAATGATCCGTTAATCCCAAGAGTTCAAACCCTTGAGATGCTGCCTCACGGATATTTTCCTCCATCGTGGAATACGCATGGCGCGAGTACATGGTATGCGTATGAACGTCACATAGAATGCGCATTAAGAGACAACCTTTTTCCACGCGTCAAGAGAATTGACGCAGATATCGTAGGGCACGCAATAGCTCACGCGAAGCCAACCGGGGCATCCAAACGAATCAGAAGGAACCGGGAGCAGCTCATACGCCCGAGCGCGTCTGCAGAACTCCTGTGCATCCCCGCCGGGAGCTTTCACCCACAAATAGAACGCTCCATCGGGCTGGATATACTCATAACCCAAATCCGAAAGTCCGCGTGTAAGCACGTCACGGTTCTTTGCGTATGCCTCAATATCGGCAGGCTCATCAACGCAGTCAATCAATACAAGCTGGAACAGGGACGGAGCGCATACAAAGCCCAAAGCGCGAGCCGCACCGGCAGAGGCCGCATATAAATCATCGTGCTCGGGATTGGTCGGTGGAATAAGCACCCAACCGATACGCTCTCCCGGCAGAGACAGCGACTTGGAGTAGGAGTAACACACGATTGTGCGGTCATATACCTCAGGTATCCAAGGAACCTCCACGCCTCCGTACACAATTTCTCGATACGGCTCATCGGAGATGAGGTAGATGTGCTCTCCCAACTCGGTTCCGCGCGTATGCAAAACATCCGCAAGAGCCGTAAGGGTTTCTCGTGTATATACCGCACCCACGGGATTGTTAGGCGAATTTACTATGACGGCTTTCGTGCGAGAAGTTATGGCCGCAGAAAGACGTTCGGCATCGATTTGGAAGGTCTTCTCGTCAGCCAAAACCTCAACACAGACGGCACCGGCATGCTCAATCCACACTTTATACTCAGGAAAATACGGAGCGATAACGATGACCTCATCGCCCGGGTTAACGACTGCCTGAAGCGCCATTGAAACGGAAGCGGCAGCTCCGCAGGTCATAATGACATCGGACGCCGTTGCGGTGCCTTCTCCAAAGCGACGGCACAGTGATGCGGCCACCGCCTCACGTGTGGCAGGAGTTCCGATGGCTGCCGTATAGGAGTGGACTGCCTGTGGCGGAAGCGTCAAAGCATGTTCGATGGATGCCTTCACCGCAGACGGTGCAGGCACGGAGGGGTTTCCGATAGAGAAGTCAAAGACGTTGTCGGCACCAATCTCAGCACGGCGACGAGCTGCAAATCCTGCGATTTCTCGAATGGCAGATTTTGCTTGTCCGTAATTTAGATTCTTTTGATTGATACCCATGGCAACTCCTTGTATTGAACCTCAGGGCGTCCGTAAACGCCCATAAAACCTACTGCCTTCTTTGCAGGACATACCTACTCGTATACCGATGGCTTCAAAACGCCCAAATACGGTAAATTACGATACCGTTCAGCATAATCAAGGCCGTAACCGACCACAAACGCATTGGGTACATGTGCCCCCACATAACGAGGCTCTACCGCCGGCTTTTTCCCTTCAATATCTTTCACCACAAAGGCCGCAATCTCAATGGACGCGGGGTTGCGCGATTGCAGCATACGCATAAGGTATGAGAGCGTAAGGCCGGAGTCCAAAATGTCCTCAACAATCAATACGTTGCGGCCCTCAATTTTGGTATCCAGATCTTTCACGATGCGAACGACACCGGAGCTTTTAACCCCATCGGCATAGCTTGAAACCGCCATAAAATCAACGGACATAGGGCAGGTAATAGCTCGCATGACGTCCGCCATAAACACAACGGCACCGCGAAGTACTGCAATAACCAGCGGGTTCTTATCGGCGTAATCGCGTGTAATCTCTTTGCCCATACGCGCAACGATTTCTTTGATTTCTTCTTCAGATAGTAGAATGCTTTCAATATCAGGATGCGCTTCTGCCATATTGGCTCCTCTCAGCCACCGTAGCTGTCTGACACCGTTATCAAACTCTCGTGGATGCTTAATTCTAGCAGCACTTTTGTATCTTGTGTGCATTTTGATCGTTCGTCCGCTCGAATTCCCGCAACCCACACGATTCGACCGTTTGGGGATGTACGCACAACAGGCACGCCTCTACGTTCGGCCACAGGGAGGCGAGAAGCACTCAGCAGGTCGGAAAGCTTTTTTGACTGTCCGTGCATACCCAACGGACAAAGAACATCTCCCGCACAGGGAGGCTCTATCCAAAGCCTTCCGCCGTGCGTGGCATCTATTCCCGCGGCTTCGGCATCCAACAGCACCGACTCCCCCAACCATTCGCGACCATGCGCACGTGCGAACGACACCACATCAAGGCCGTGTTCCACTGGGATAAGCCGCGCTCGAAGTCTTCGATTTTGAGTAAGTCGCTGCTCTCCCGGCACGCTGAGCCACGCCGAAAACGAAGCCTCTGACATGTGAGTGTGAGCATCATGAACACCTGCAGGAATATTACCTGCGCGTTCCTTACGATATACCTTGGCAAGGGTGAGCGTTCCAAACTCGATACGCGCCTGGATATCCTGAGGCAAATTAACCGCGCCTCTTCCGTTTGCCACCGCCATAAGAACGCTCTCAACATGACGTGCCTCAAGGCGCGGATCATCTGCCAGGTGCTTTACGGCCAAGCGTATAACGCGGCGAGCAATCACCACATCGGTTGCCGCAAGGCGTGCCGCATCAAGCACCATATATCCATCGTACTCTCGAACCGTAAGCTTTCTCAAACAGCGTGCAGCAACACCGCTTACATAGGCATCTTCATCCGATACAATGTCGCAGGCACCTGAAATTGCAGAGAGTACCTGAGGATTTTTCACTTCAAGGCGTGGAAGTATCTCATGGCGAATATATGAGCGCAGATAATATGTATCGGCATTGGTAAGATCTTCTCGCCAAGAAATGCCCCGTTCAATAAGGTAGTTGCACAGCTCAAGATGGGTAAATCCCAAAAGCGGACGCACGATGCGATTACGGCGACGCGGAATGGATGCGAGTCCCGAGGTACCCGTACCACGCGTTACATTCATAAGAAAGGTTTCCGCGCGATCGTTGGCGTTGTGTGCCGTTACGATGCGGGCAGAAGCGCGCGGCACGCCGGCCTGTTCACACAATTCATTTGCCAGCTGATTTGCCGCTTCATACCGAACGCGCCGACCGGCATCCTCCACGTTTAAGTGGTCGGCCGCGGCAATGGACGCGATGTCGAGTGTGCGCACCACGCACGTGATGCCATATTTGGCGGAAAGTGCGCGAACAAACTGCTCGTCCTTCTCGGCATCTGCGCCGCGAAGCTGGTGGTTGATATGAAGCACACACAGGCGATCTTGCGTTATCTTGGCACAGCCTCGGCCGTCTTGCACATCCAAAACATCCGTTGTGGCCATAACCAAAAGCGCTGTAGAATCGGCACCTCCCGAAACCATCAGCACCACAGGCGCTCCGTCAGGCACGGCCGTTGGAACAGACGGGTGATATCGGTGTGAAACAGTTGGCACGGCACCTCACAAACAAGCTACTATGATACTTTGAGTGTAAATCATGAAAGGCTCTTATGACACCACAGATTCATCTTCACATTCTTGCCAGCGGTTCAAGCGGAAATGCGGCCATTGTTGAAGGACCTCAAACGAGTATTTTAATAGACTGCGGACTTTCCCGGCGAGAATTGCTCCGTCGCTCCCAGGAACTTGATATTGATACAGATCGTATAGCTGCGGTTTTTATAACACATGAACATTCGGACCATGTGAGCGGACTCCGTGTGTTTGCAAAGCACTTCGACGGCCCCATATTTGCCACCTCAGGAACCGCGCACATCCTTTCCCAGCGCAGCAGCACGGCTGGGGTTAAATTTTCTTTGATTTCAACGGATGTGCAGAAGCGTGTCGGAGAGATATCGGTTCAAGCATTTTCCACGTCGCACGACGTAGCCGAACCCGTAGGCTTTCGTTTCAGCCTCCTTGGCGAGAAGAACCTTGAGATAGACAGTATCGGATACTGTACCGATACGGGAATCCTGACCGACGATGCTCTTACGGAGCTTACAGGCGCCCGCATCTTGGCACTTGAATCAAACCACGATGAGCATATGCTTGCCACGGGTCCGTATCCACAGGTGCTTAAAGAGCGCGTTGGCGGACCTTATGGACATCTCTCAAATGAGCAAGCAGCTTCTGCGCTTGCAGGGCTGATACGTCCTAACACAAGGACGGTCGTTGGCATGCATCTTTCGCGTGAAAACAATCGGCCCAGTCTTGCCGTGCGAACCCTTGCCGCCGCACTGGGCGCAGAACCGGTAAACGATACCTATACCCAAGCAAAAACGGCCGGTGGTTTGCAAGTTCTTGTCGCCGGCCAAGATTGGCCCATGAGCGTTCTCTAAAAAAGCAGCCCGGAGTAAACTCCGAACTGCTTTTTCTCACTTACGGGAAAGGAATGCATGGAAGCAGCTTAGTCAATGGAGATCTTGGTAACGTTTGCCTTTTCGTCCTGTTTTGGAACGGAAATGGTCAGTACGCCATTGTCGAGCTTTGCGCTCAAACCCTGTGTAGCCGCATCTTTCAAGTACACGCCACGAGTTGCGCGCCACTCAGAGGATTCCTTATGCAGGTAATTCTTGCCCTTCTCCTCATCGGACTCTTTGCGCTCGGCCGTAATCGAAAGACGGCCCTCATTGAGCTCAACATCAATGTCTTCGCGAGAAAGACCTGGGAGCTCTGCAGTTACCACGTACTTCTCGCCAGCGTCCTCAACGTTTACTGGAAACGCCTCAGAACTTGTGGATGAAAAAGGTGAATCAAAGAAGCTCTCTAGACTGCCGCCAAAAGGCCAATTGCTCAGGCCACGTGCGTAACGATCAAAAGGAACCATGCTGTTCATAAAAACCACTCCTTCACTGTTTGTATACCATTTCTGGCATTCCGTTGTTCGATGTTGTATATGCCCACCCAATCTGATTTTAATCATTATTTTCAAATTTTCTTAGCTTTATAGACTTATGTTATCTAAGCGTCTATGACTCATATATTCCTGCGAATACTATGTGCTTATTCTTTCAAAGTTCATAAACTGAGACTTTCTTTCCAAGCAATCAACATCGCAACGCGACAGATATGCGTACATGGACTAAAATATGTAACGAATAATCGCTCAACCGCGGAGGTTAACGTGGATCAGACGACATATTCTGACGAGAAGTTCCCCCTCGAAGCAGACCACACATCAGATCAGGTATCTGCCGATGAGTCGGCTGCAACGGACATTGCTCGCGAAACTTCCTCAAGCTCCTCAAGCAATCATCTCAAAACGGAAGATTCAGATGCAATCGCACAGGCAGTTGAAGGCGAGTATGAGACTGTTGAGGCGTTCTCTGGCGAAACCTCCTTTGAGGGAGATCTTGAGAATGACGTTGCATCATCTCATGAGCACGTTTATCACGAGCGCCACATGAGTGATGGACATACGCATACACCGTACGTCCGTGAGCGTCGCGCGCATAAAACCGTAGCCCCCATCAACGATTTTGCTCGCGATGAGGAAGATGAAGCCGCCGTCTCGCATGACTCCGAATTTACGCTTAGCAGGGCGCATCACGGTCATGGCAGTCGCAGTTGGCGTCGATCAAAAGCCGAGATCGCACAGCTCAAAAAAGATCTTCATTATGGTCAGTACTTGCAGGTTCCCAAGGGGCAGCGCGACATCTTTGTAAAGAAAGAGCGCCGCATGCACGCAGGTTCTCTGATTGCAGCCGTTGTAGTACTTGCAATTATCGCCGTTGTTGCCTATTTCCTTTGGACATGGATGTCCGCCACCTGGGGATCTGCCGTCCGGTAGATATTCTCGACAGATATTCGGCAGGCAAAAATGTTGTCTCGGAGGTCAAAGTATCATCGTAGTGATCTTTGCCTCGCTCGCCTTTAGGGAGACTGCCATGAGAGTCGATCCAAACAGCCTTCAGTCAATCTTACAGGCTGATACGTCAAAGATTCAGCAGCAGGCCAACGCATGCCAGTCGCAAATAGACGCTGTATACGATGTCATTAAATCTGATACCGACACTAAAGGAGCTGCCTACGACAGCGCGAGGGATTACCTAAGCCAGGTAAAACTTCCCGCCCTTCAATGTCAGGTCATTTTTCTTGATGCTCTCATGAACGATATCAATGCAGATATCGAAGCTCTTTCAAGCTTTGAGGGAGAAGTGCTCGACTCATCTGAGCTCGAAACAAAGATCTCCATGTACGACCAACTTATCTGCAATCTGGAAGAGAAGTTGAGGGGCACGGTCGATAAGGGCCCGATGTTCGCCTGCTCATTGGAGCAGCTCATCAGTCTCTATAGGACAGCACAGAACAGACTGCAACAAAAGCTTCAGATCCTGAACAGCTACGCAAGCAACAGCTCCATCTATTCAAATTCATGCCAGGAGGTATCTCGCCTGAAAGAGGCGACAAACGCACTGGGACAGGTCAGTTATAGCGCATCTACAAACATATATGATCTCAGCCAGGTCACTAACGGCTCATGGAACAGCGACGAGATGCGAAGCAAATACTGGAAGTCTGTCATCGATCTTTTTCTCAATAACAAGAATGCGCTCCCCTCGATCCGCGCCTATATTCTTAATGAACTCAAGGGCACCAATGACAGCACTCTCTTTGGTGGTGACCCTGTTAATCTGTCCACGGGAAACTTTATCCACCAACGCAACTTTTTGACGATGGGAGGATTGTTCCCGCTCTCGTTCTTACTTTTCTATAACTCTCTGGATGAAGGAGAGAAAATCCTCGGAAAGGGATGGAGCCAAAACTTCGGTCTGCGCATACAACAGCATGCCTCAGGAATGGTAAGTCTCCGTATGGCTGACGGTCATGAAGCTCTCTTCTTCCCTGAAGGAAAAGAATATGTAGGAGCTACTGCGGAAGGAGTGCTTGCACACCACAAAGATGAAGGCTGGGAGTATACCGATAATCTTTTGACCAGATTTCTCTTTGATAGCAGAGGAGTTCTTATACAGATAAGCGATGCGGGTGGTTGCAGTGCTCATCTCTCTTACACTAAAGAAGCTCTTCTCGAAAGCGTTATCAGTATCTCCGGCGAGCGGCTCAACTTCTTCTATGAGAATAATCTGTTGGTAAAGGTAAGTGATTCCGCCGAGAGAGCGATACAGCTTGATCACAAGGAAAACTTACTCGTAGCTCTTACCAATGAGCTCGGATATACCCAGCGCTACGAATATGATGACTTCGGAAGGATGAGCAGTCTCACAAATCACAACGCTAAGATCACGCTGAGAAATAAGTATGATGATCAGGGCCGTGTAAAACAGCAGTCGTTTGCTAACGGCTCTACAATCTCCTATCAGTTTGATGAATCCGGACATAAACTTACTCTCATCGACCAGGAAGATCATAAGACTGTCTACGAGAGCGACGGATTATACCGAACGGTCGCCTGTGAACGTATAGACGGTACAGAACGTTTTGAATATGATCGTCGTAATCTACGAACCTGTCATATAAGCAGGCAGGGATACAAGACGTGCTTTCTACATGATACGGCAGGCAGGATCAGCTCCATTATCAATGCTGAAAACCAATCGCTTGCGTTCGAGCACAATGAAACGGGAAGACCCTTGGAAATCAGACTAGGAGACAAGGTACTTGTACATAATACCTTTGACGAGCACGGGCATCTTACCTCGCGTGAAGATGCATTAGGTAGAATGGTAGAGCTTTCATATGACAAGACGGGCAAACCTATTAAGTTAGTTCAACCCGACGGCAGCACCATTCTATTAACAAGAGACTCACATGGCAATGTCACTCACATCAAAAGCGATTTCGGAATAAGTGTCAAATATAAATACGATGAATTGGGCAGAGTAGTATCTCAAATAAATGCTGACGGTGGTGTTACGCGCTATGAATATGATGCGTGCGGCAATATCATCTGCGTAACTGACGCTCTAGGCAACAGCCGCCGTTATCGCTACGATGCGTGCGGCAACATGATCGAGATGACTGACTACGATGGACTTGTACTGAAGCGTTCCTACGATGAATTCGGTTTGCTTCGTACAGCTACAGACAAGATGGGCGGCATCTGTATCTTTGAGTATGATGCACTCTGGAGGCTTACCAAAATCACCGATCAACTTGGGGCTTCAACTACTTATACCTATGACCAGTTTGGACGACTGGAAAGCACAACAAATGCTCTCGGGGAATCAGTACACTACAAGTATGATGCGGATGATAAGTGCATACAGGTAACCTATCCAAATGGCTCAAAAGCCCACTTTGTATATGACAGGCTGGGACGTGTGATGGAAATCATCGATTGTTCCGGTGCAGTAACTCGCTTTTCCTACAACCGCTTTGGCAAAGTAAATCGGATAACCGATCCCGCAGGCAATACACGTCTTGCAGAATACGATAATGCCGGTCAGCTTATTTCTCTGACAGATGAAACAGCCGCAAAAACCGTATTCGACTATGATGCAATGGGTCATGTAGCAGCCATTACCAACCCATATGGCATGAAAAGTAGCTACGAGTATTTTCCAGGAGGTCTTCTCGCGCGATCCCTTGATGCTCATGGCATTGAAAGGTCTTATGCTTACGATATATGCGGACGTCTAGCAAAGGTACATCAAGATAAAGATATATCATGGTCTTTGACGTATGACCTTTTGGGACGTATTAAGGCTGTCCAAGGAAGTGACGGATGGTCCAGAAAGTACGAATATGATGCACTCGGTGAGTGTTCCTCCCTGCGCGATGCAAATGGCAATCTTACCCGCTACAAGAGAAATGGCTTTGGAGAACTTGCACAAACCGTTGATGCACTTGGCAACAGCACAGAGTTTAACTACGATGCGCGAGGCAATCTCATAGACATTATTCAGTCGGATGGGAAAAATCTCGCACGACAAACTCACTACGAGCGAGATCTTCTTGGCCGTATAACAAAGATTATTAATCCCTTGGGTCAAGAGACAAGCTATAGCTACAACGAACTTGGTCATCTAGCAAGCATTTTAGATGCCGAAGATTTTATGACAACATACAGCTATACGCCTACAGGATCATTGCAAGACATCAGCTATGCCGATGGAAGAAAGGTTGACTTTAGCTACGATATCTTGAGCCGGTTGTCCACTGTCAAAGATTGGCTGGGCACTACATCAATTGAACGAGATGCAGCAGGTCGTATTGTTTCAACAGAGGATCCTCTCGGCAGCATAGTACGTTACGAGCGCGGAGCAGCCGGGGAACTTACGGGTCTTGTATATCCTGACGGGAAACGCGTATCGTATAAATATGATAATTTTGGCAGACTCATACAGCTTGCGACACAATGTAAATCGGTCTCATACGAATATGACCGGATGTCGCGCCTTGTACGCAAGAGTACTTCCGACGGTCTTGAAACATGCTACAACCATGATATTTACGGGCATATGAAAACCATGGCATACCATGATACCGCCGGCGAACTTATCCGTCTTGACTTTGACTATGACGCCGAGGGAAACAGAGTTCGAAGAAGCATACGACGCAGAAACCTACCGGAAAGCGGAGGCGATTTTACCTACGCCTATGATGCACTGAATCGTCTTATAAACGTCAGTTGTGATGGTAATCTCTTGCGTTCATACAGCTATGATGCATATGGAAACCGCATATGGGAGGAGTCTTCAGAAGCGCATATCACATATTCCTACGACGCAGCCGACCGTTTGCTTTGCGTAACAAGAGACGATCAAACTACAAAATTCTCATACGATGCACGCGGGAATCTTCATACCATTTCTAGAGATACATGCGATTTGGCTAGTTACGAATATGATGCTACCAACCGCCTTGTTCAAGCGATTGACCATGAAATAGGACATGTTGCGGAATATGCCTACAGTGGCTTTGGCCAGCGTATTTCGCAGAACTTGTCAGACCAAAATAATCCTACGAATATACAGGCAACCAGATACGTACGCGATTTGACACGTGTAGGCAGAAATCTGCTGCAAAAGTATGATGAAGCCGGATGTGAATCTCTGTTGTGGGACAGTTCACCTGTTGCCGTATTCTCCAATTCTAAGACCAAATGGCTAGCTTGTGATGATTTGGGAAGTCCTTTAGAGGCACTATCGTCAGAGGGAATCTCGCTCGGAAGCATTGCATATGATGAGTTTGGTCGAATAACAAGCGGTAATCAACTGGCATTTTCTGGCATCGGCTTTGCATCTTACGGTCAGGATCCGATATTGGGACTACTCTTTGCGGAGGCTCGTGAATACAATCCACATATCGGACGCTTTGTTGCACATGATCAACATGCAGGCCTTGGCGAATTCCCGCAGACTCTCAACAAATATACGTACTGCTGGAACTCTCCATTAGACTACATTGATGTTAATGGTCTTTGGCCACAATGGCAGGATGTTTATAATGCCCTAGAGTTTGGAACTGAACAATTCTTTAATGGGATAAAGGCTGCTTGGAATGCTCTTCCTCAGCCCGTTACGCAATTTTTATCTGATGCGGGAACATTTGCTCTAAACGGAGGGCGACAGATATGTGAGCTTGATTTTAAAAGTATAGCTACGGTTTCAGCTTTATCGGTAGCACCGTTTTCACTGCCCCTTGCAGGACAGATCTACTTGACCGGTTCACTGCCATCATTTTTTGGCATCAACGATTTCAGCGATGTAGCAGCTGCCTTTACAAAATCTCCTTTAGGTGAGAAGGCTCTTGATTTAGTATCCTTCAGCCGTGATGAAGACGGAATATACCATGCCAAACAAGAATGTTGGCAGGCACCTTTTGGATATAACGATTTTTATGACTATATATTCAGAGGCGTTACCTCAGCACAGCCAAACAGATTTGATTTTGTCGTAGGTGATACTGAACACACTCTCTGGCTTTGGAAAGGAGATTACTATAACTTGGGAGCAGGAGCGGAATCAGGCATCTATCGCGGGAATGGTTTCCATAAGCAGTCTGCTACTGATACAAATCTGTACATGAAGCTTAACTTGTATGATAAAGACGGTAAGGTCATCTTTATATATGATCCGAAACAAAATAATTGGTGGACAACGGGATTTAACCCAAACGTTCAAGACGCTCATCAAGAAGATCTTATTGCCTTTGGCTCAGTAGACTTTTCCGCAAATCCAGAATTATGGGAGGCTTTCTATCAAAAGTATTGTGCAAGATATGGATGGTGCTTCGATGAGAAAAACAAAGTGGCATATTATGCGTGGCAATAAAAAGAGAATCATGTCTTTACTTACCATTGTTTTTTTAGCCTTAGCCTCTCTTCTGGGGTGTCAGCCAGGCTCTGGACACGGACCTCGCTCTACCCTCGTAGATAAGGATGCATCTGCCGCCTGCCTTGAAGAGTTGTCTCAGCTCATTAAAAACTCTGATACTGAGGGTCTTGTTGCCGCCTTCTCGGAAAAGGCAAGATCCGATGATCCTGAGCTAGCCACAAAAGCAGCAAAATTGATGTCTCTTATAGGTGGAGGTACTATAAGCGATGGTGATTTTTGGTCAAGCCGTGGGAATCTACGGGGTGGTTATGTATTTGTAATCAGTACGGCAATAGTAACGGCACCTGACAACACAAAATGGCATATCCATATCATTGAGTGCACATATAATAGCGATGATCCTTCAAAAGTTGGTCTAAAATCAATCGAAATTATACCGAACTCAGACCGAGAAGCTCCGAAGGGGTTTGGATGGTACAACGAAAGTGACGAATGGCCATATGGTATTCGTCTCATTACCAGCTGGGAAGGCTGGGATCCCTATACCAGCCCGTATACGTGGTAAGAAGGGAGCGACGCATAGCAATGAGCAGCAACTCTCACAGGTTTTTCTTGCCAATACCTGTCCTGATTCTTTCTATCCTGATAGGCCTCTCGGGATGCCGGATAAACTCAGGGCATGGCCCTCGCTCGACAATGTCAGACGAAGACGCTTCTGCAGCCTGTCTTAAAGAGGTCTCACAACTCATTAGAAATTCCGATGCTGATGGCCTCGTAGCTGCTTTTTCTGAGAAGGCAAAATCGGACGATCCAGAGCTTAGCGCAAAAGCAGAAAAGGTAATGTCGCTTATGGGTGGAGGTGCCATGAGTGAGCAAGGCTTCGGATCAAGCCAAAAAATTTTTCCTAATGTAAGTACCCATGTCCTTAGTCTTGCCGTTATAACAGCTCCTGATGGTACAAAATGGCAAGTCCATATCATCGACTGCACGTATAATAAAGAGGATCCTTCTAAAGTAGGATTAAAGTCGATTGAGATCATACCCTATTCAGACTGGGATGCTCCAAAGGGATTTGGATGGTATGCTCCGGATGATCAATGGCCATACGGAATTCGTCTTATTATGAATTGGAATGGCTGGGATCCTGCCACAAATTCGAAATTACCGAGCGTACCATCATGAAGATCAACATTTCAAATAAACCAGTATCCTCATCCTTTGTTGTCCTCTTTTTGCTTTTTTCAGCAGTTGTCTCCCTCTCATGTTGTTATTCAAACTCAGGGCATGGTCCACGTTCAACCATGTGGGATAGAGACGCCTCCGCTGCCTGTCTTGAAGAAATATCTCAGTTCATTGAGAACTCCGATGCCGATGGTCTTGTCGCAGTTTTCTCTGAAAAAGTAAGATCGACTAATCCACATCTTGATTCCCAAGCAAATTCGTTCATGAATCTCCTTGGTGGAGGAACGATCGATAAGGATCCGTCAATCCATACACTCGGCAGCATAAAATCTGGCAGTATCTTTATCACAAGCCATGCTACCATCACTGCGCCAAACGGAACGGTATGGGAACTGCATGTCACAGACTGTACATACAACAAGAATGACCAGTCAAGAGTAGGCCTTTGGGCGATAGACATATACCCAGCTAATAGGCCTGATGAACCCGAGAGCTATGCTTCAAGTAGTGAAATGAGCGATCCTGGCATCTCTATCGTGGAAAATTGGGAGGAGTGGTACCGTGTACACCCATACTCTCAATAAAACTTCTATCATTGTCCTTTTACTGACAGCAGTGTTTTCAATCCTGATCGCTCTTTCGGGATGCCGGATAAACTCAGGGCATGGCCCTCGCTCAACAATGTGGGATAAAGACGCTTCTGCTGCCTGCCTTGAAGAGGTCTCGCAACTCATTAGAAATTCCGATGCTGATGGCCTCGTAGCTGCTTTTTCTGAGGAAGCAAGGTCAAACGATCCTGAGCTTGCTACAAAAGCAGAAAAGGTGATATCTCTTATGGGTGGAGGTACTCTGGAAGAAAGCTACTTCGGAGAACGTGAAGGAAATATCCCTAGCGGGAGTATTCGCGTTATTAGTATGGCAACAGTAGTAGCTCCTGACGGTACAAAATGGCAGATACACATTACAGATTGCACATATGACCGTGATGACCCCTCAAGAGTAGGTATTCGTGAACTCCAAGTAATACCCTATTCAGACTGGGATGCCCCAAAAGGCTTCGGATGGCATACTACAGGCCTTGATTCTCCTGCTGGCATACGTCTCATCACCAGTTGGGAAGGCTGGGATCCCTATACCAGCCCTTATACGTGGTAGGAAGAGGATATAGCAATGAACACCAGTCGTTATAGATTCTTTCCACCAACACTTATCCTAATTCTCTCAGCACTCGTCGCTCTTATAGGCTGTAGTCAAAGTCTAGGACACAGTAAGCGCTCCATGATGTCCGTCGAAGAGGCAAGCGCGGATTGCCTTAAGGAAGTTTCCTCTCTCATACAGAACTCCGATACAGATAGCTTCCTCGCAGCCTTTTCTGAGAAGGTAAAATCAGAGGATCCCGAACTTGCTGCAAAAGCAGAAAAGGTGATGTCGCTTATGGGTGGAGGTACCATAAATGAAGAGGATTTCTATATGAGCGTAGGAAGTATCTCATCTGGTGCCATATATGTTGTTAGTTCCGCAACGGTAACAGCTTCTGACAGTACAAAATGGCAAATCCATATCACCGACTGTACATACAACAAGGAGGATCCCTCTCAAGTCGGTCTGAAATTAATCGAAATCATACCCTATTCGGATTGGGACGCTCCTAAAGGTTTTGGGTGGTATAGCGAAGCAAGCGGTCAAAGCCACTTTGGCATACGTCTCATCACCAGCTGGGAAGGCTGGGATCCTTATACTAGCCCGTATACGTGGTAGTATGGTATCTGGGTGAAGGGAGAAACGATGCCATCGGATCAGATAGTATCAAGCGTGGCGGAAGCTGCCGCCAGCGCCGTACGCCTCATGACCGGACTTGAAACGTATCGTTCGTTTAAGCTCGATAGTGCAACATCCGTTGCAGATGGCATTCCGCCTACTAACCATGACGACATAGCGGACACGGCATCCTCATATTGCAACGCCTACGCTGATTCAATGGAGCGCGATGCCGAAGCTTTCAGGCAGATCGGTATAACCCTCGCCGAAGCCGATGCGATGGCAGCGGCAAGCATAGAAAGTATCTCATGATGTACGCCGATACTAGTGATTTTTCCTTTAACGGGCAGCTTATACGGCTTGAGGAAGAGGAAGCTTCCCTGAAAAATAAGATCCAAACTCTTGAGGCTGACATGGAGGATATCAATAGGTCAATCGGAACGATTACTGAGATGGCTTATGCTCAGGAACACACAGGCCTGAGCTCTTCGGAAATTGATGAGGTATTGCATTTGCGCAGCACGATCATGGCAGGATGCGAGGAGGAAATAGAAGCTTCTCGCAGAAAACTATGGGAGATCGACCGCATACGTGATGACCTGTATGGCCAGAGAAACCGCTTTTCTTATTGAGAAAGTATTGAGAAGATACGTCGAAACCCTGTTGGGATCCTGAATCCCAAGGGAACTCTTACAACCAAGGATCCTGTTCGAACAGCGGCTCAATTTCCGGACGACGATCAGAATATGGGTCATAGCCGTCATCGTCCTCGTTTTCAGCACGAATAAATTCGGATCGTTCTGGTGAAGGCTGCTGTGGGGATTTCGCCTTCTTCTTTAATGTCCCTTTCTGCGAATTGGAGTCTTTGGGCTCTGGTTCTTCAGACAAACCGCCAAGCCTATCAGCTGACTTCTTTGCCGGATCATTTTCTGCGATATCAATTTCCACGTGCTGCTCCTCGTTTCTTCTCGCGCTGCCTTTGCGTAACAGATACTGCATATATTGTTTCACATACCCAAGTGAGAGCTCATAGATGCCTATGAAGTGTTCACCGTCTAGCACGTACCTTACAGCCCACGGCAATATCTTGAGCTCTCAGGCTTTATGATCTCAGGCTCTTCTCGCCTCAGACGCACTTGTCGTCTTTTCTAAAATCCGCTAAAAATGCTGAACGGTTTGTGGATTCTGACCCTCAAACCCCTCGCAGAGGGCTCAAGCCCACCAACCGTAGGCAATTCTTTAGCAGATTTTGACAATTGAGCGAATCAAAAATTCGATCTGCTCGAATATGAAACGATTTCACTTCCCTTAACGTATTAAAGGTAAGGAGGCAACCATTGTGGGCAAATCAGCGTTAACGATACAGGAGCGTAAAGCATTCATCCGAGATGCGCTAGACAAGTATGGAGATACAGTCTATCTTGTAGCGCTCAACCAGACTCGTTCTTCCGCAGATGCCGAGGACGTGTCGCAAGATATTTTCACACGGCTTCCTTCCCTTGACGCGTTAGAAACCACATTTACTAATGAGGAGCATCTCAAACGATGGCTTATTCGTGTAACCCTCAATGCGTGTCATGATTTGCATCGACACCCTTGGAAATAATTGGCTCTGTACCATAATTATGGTACAGAGCCTACATTTACAAAATCATCATTTCTGTCCAAACGAACTCTTAAACACTCTCTGAAGCCGATCATTCGTTGGACTTCCGTAAAAAATAGCAAAGATATTTACCTGCAATTTACTATCATCAACAAGGTAGAAAAATGAATACCTGCGTATGTTCATACGCCGTATTTCACTAGAATTGAATGCCTGAATATCCACAACGTGAAAACGTTTTGGCATACTTGAAAGATTTGCTATACCCCTGCTTATCTCATTGAAAAGGTATTCAGCTGCTCGAGGCATAGCAAGATCATTCCGAATATATCGTATTATTTCACGAAATTGTTGAAGGGCAGTAGGTGTTATTGCCACACTGTACTCAAGCATCAAAAAACTCGCTATGCAACGCCGAAAGTGACGAAACAGCAGGAACAACATCACCCTTAATAGCCTCTTGATAGCCCTTCATAAATGCTGTTCTCAACTCCTCATCACTCATTGCATTACTATCAACCGAACGTGGTGCCTCAGGGAGCGCTACTCGAAAAGGAATACTCCCTGTAAGTGAAATCTGACGTAAAAAGAGATCGACAGCAGCAGACATCGAGAGTCCTAGCTGTGAAAGCACAGATTCTGCCGATTGCTTGACCTCAGGATCAATACGAAGATTAAGAGTTGCCGACTTTTGCATGATACTCACCTCGTATTAATGATAACGTAAATGTATCTACTTTTACAGTACATACTTCTACATCCAAGGATCGCGCTCAAACAACAGCTCAACTTCTGGACGGCGATCGGAATAGGGGTCGTAACCATCGTCGTCCTCGTTCTCAGCACGAATGAATTCCGACTGTTTGGAAGCTGATTTTTTAGGAGCGGGCTTTTTGGCGAGCTTCTTTTTGGCAGACGTTTGTAATGGTTTCGGCTTTTTCTCGGAGCTTTTGTCTTGTATCGATTGTATCGGAGCATGTGGCGAGAAGCCCTCACACTCTTCGCCATTGCCAACTGCAACAGCACTAAGAGGAGCTTCCCTAGGTGTAGCATCATCTTTTATCGAATCGTCTTTCGTACCATCATTGCCCATACGCTGCCTCCGAGCTCCAATTTCACCGCTCTTCTCGCCTGATACGTTATAAGCTCAAGTATAGCAATGCGCCCAAAGATGAAACACTTTCAAGGTCTCAAACGTATTACAGATAAGGAGGTGCTACAGTGAGCCATCAAAAACAAACGTCTCGCGACGACACAGGCTTCGACGCAAAACGTATCGGAAAAGCTTTGGAAGACTACGGTGACACGGTTTATCTCGTCGCCCTTAACCAAACTCGCTCTTCCGCCGATGCTGAAGATATCTCCCAAGACGTTTTTATGCAGCTTTTAAACTCATCCACTGCATTTGCAGACGAGCAACACCTCAAGGCTTGGCTCATTCGCGTAACCCTCAACAAATGCCATGATTTATATCGGCATCCTTGGGCAAAGAAAGTCGAGCTCATGGATACCTCAGACGGCACAGCTCCCGGTACGGATCCCCTCTCAACACCCGATCCCTCGGATGCAATCATCAAAAAGCTCACAGAAAACGAAATTTGGCAGGCTATTGGAGCACTACCGGAACAGCTTCGGGCAATTGTGCTTCTTCGGTATGTGGAAAATTACTCAACAAAGGAGATTGCCCGCATTTTCAACTGTCCGTCTGCAACCATTCGCACACGCCTTCGTCGCGCTCTTCAAGAAATGAAACCATTACTTCACGTAGACTGGGAGGATACTCATGTCTAAGGACGCCCTTGAAGAACTCAGATCAATCGCTGCAGAAATCAAACTTCCCAGCCATGTAAAAGAAGCGGTGCTAACAAAAGCGGAGAACTCTCCCCAGCAAACAGATCACCGACACGCGTTCTCGCAGGCAATCACTCGACGCAGATTTATATATGCCAGTGGCATTGCGGCGACAGCAGGTGTGATATTCATAGGATTGAGGGCTTTTAGCGGCTCATTTGGAAAAATTTCCGAAGAAAATTCGTTCGTTTTGAAGGCCTATGCCGAAGGAAAGAGGGAGAACGATTCCAAACCTGAAAAAAATCGCACGGCTCTCATGCCGATAAAAACAATTGGAAATTGGAGCTCGTTCAGCCGTGGAGACGATCCGTCCATGTGGTCAATAAGTCACACCATGGATCTGTCATGCACTACGGTGGAGGTCAAACAACTGAGTTATTCGCTCAGAGGAGAGTACGTAAAGCCCAACAGTAAAGATGTTACGGAGGAAAAAATCTTCTTTGACTTGCTGACAGATGACCCTTCTGAAAATGAAACCGCAGGAGCACCTTCTACAGAATTTTCCGTCACTCTTTCCGATAAAAACGCACGCGAGAAGAGCAGCACAACAGATACTGACTCCGCCGATAGAAACGATATAACGCGCAATCTTACCGTTCATTTTCACGACAATGGCGAGCTACAAGCGCTGAGTAATCAAATAAACGATCTTCATATTACCGACTCTCCTGAAAGCAAGGTCTCAGAAGATCTTCTGAAGCAACGAGAGCACCTTACCAATAAGATGCTGCTTATTGCCGAGAAGCACTTCTCGGAAATTCTCGCGAAAACAGAAATCGTTATAGAGGCGACCTTTACGGACGAAAGCGTCCAATCAAAGTCGTACCTCGTAAAACCTGTGCAAGACTTTGACCGGCTTTGCTTTGCCTGGCTTGAGTCATTCGTAGACTCCAGTGTGGCTCTCAGCGTGAACCGAAATGATACGGCGGCACAAGCAAAGCGGGATGAACTCTATGCCACCCCGCCTCAGCTGTATACCGTTACGGAACTGTCGTGACTGGCGCCGGCGGCATCACCTCGCCTTGCCGCCGGCAACCGGCAACCAGCAATCAACGGCGTTTTTCTCGGCGTATAACGCTTAGTTCACGGTGCTTGCAGCACTTGCCGCATCGCCTTGAGCGCGACGTGCCACCAGGTTACCATCATCGTCGGTATCAATGAGAACGGTGTCACCCTCATGAAGCTCGCCGGCAATGATGAGGTTTGCCACCTGATCAACTACACGCCGCTGAATCAGGCGCTTCAAGGGACGCGCGCCGTACACGGGATCCAAACCGTCCAGTGCCAGCGACTGCACCGCAGCATCAGAAAGCTCCAAGGTCATGCGCTCACGAGCCAAACGTGCACGAACATCCTTGAGCTGGATATCCACGATCTTCTCGATATCGGAAAGACCAAGCGGCTGGAAGATGACCACGTCGTCGATACGGTTCAGGAACTCCGGACGGAACGCGCCTCGCAGCGCATCCATAACCTGCTTGCGAGCCTCCTCATTCAAACCGGAAGCACCCGCGCCGGCTATGAACTGAGAGCCGACGTTGCTGGTCATGATGATAATCGTGTTCTTGAAGCTGACCACGCGACCCTGACCGTCCGTCAGGCGACCGTCATCAAGCACCTGCAAGAGCACGTTGAATACATCCGGATGGGCCTTTTCCATCTCGTCCAGGAGCACCACGGAGTACGGATGACGGCGCACGGCCTCGGTCAGCTGGCCGCCCTCGTCATATCCCACATATCCGGGAGGGGCACCGATCAAACGCTGCACCGAAAACTTCTCCATGTACTCGGACATGTCGATACGAACCAACGAACGCTCATCGTCAAAGAGAAGCTCGGCCAGCGCCTTTGCCAGCTCGGTCTTACCGACACCGGTGGGTCCCAGGAAGAAGAAACTACCCAGCGGACGGTTAGGGTCGGACAAGCCCGCGCGACTTCTGCGGACTGCCGCAGCAACCGCAGACACGGCTTCGTCTTGACCAATAACGCGCAGGTGAAGTTGGCTTTCAAGGTTCTTGAGCTTGTCCATCTCGCCCTGCATCATCTTGGATACGGGCACGCCCGTCCACGAAGAAACCACCTCGGCAATCTCATCCGTGGTAACTTCCTCTTTCAGAAGTCCTCCGTCTTCCTGTTTGGCGAGAAGTGCTTTCTCGGCTTCATCATATTGGCGCTGAAGCTCAGGAATTGTGCTGTAGCGCAGCTCGGACGCGCGCGCAAGATCTCCGTCACGCGTAGCTCGATCCATCTGCGTACGAGCGTCTTCCATTTGCGCTTTAAGCTCCTGGACCTTATCGATGGCACTGCGTTCGTTTTGCCAGTTTGCTTTCATGCCGTCAAGCTTTTCTCGCGTTGTGGCAATTTCCTCACGCAGGGCCTCAAGACGCTCCTTTGATGCGGCATCCTCTTCCTTCATGAGAGCCTGCTCCTCAATCTGCATCTGAGTGAGCTGGCGATCCACCGCATCAATGTCTGACGGCATTGAGTCGAGCTCCATGCGAAGGCGAGAAGCAGCCTCATCTACCAAGTCAATGGCCTTATCAGGCATGAAGCGATCAGAGATGTAGCGATTGGAAAGGTCGGCAGCGGCTACCAGTGCGGAGTCCGTAATACGAACGCGGTGGTGCTGCTCATACTTCTCTTTCAGACCGCGCAAAATGGAGATGGTGTCCTCAACGGACGGCTCGGAAACCAGCACGGTTTGGAAACGACGGGCAAGAGCCGCGTCTTTCTCGATATATTTGCGGTACTCGTCCAAGGTTGTTGCACCAATGGCACGCAGCTCACCGCGGGCAAGTGCGGGCTTCAAAATGTTGCCCGCATCCATGGAGCCCTCGGTGGCACCGGCGCCCACAATGGTATGCAGCTCGTCGATGAAGAGGATGATGCGACCGTTGGCCTTGCTGACTTCCTTTACGACGCTCTTGAGACGATCCTCAAATTCGCCGCGATATTTTGCGCCCGCCACCAGCGCGGACATGTCAAGCTCAATGAGCTCCTTGTCGCGCAGTGTTGAAGGGACGTCACCGGAGACCATACGCTCCGCCAAACCTTCCACGATGGCGGTCTTGCCGACGCCCGGCTCGCCGATAAGCACGGGATTGTTTTTGGTACGACGGCTGAGCACCTGAATGGTACGACGGATTTCCTCAACGCGACCGATGACCGGGTCAAGCTTGCCTTGGCGCGCCAAGTCCGTAACGTTGCGTCCGTAATGCTCCAGCGCTTCAAACTCAGGCTTTGCGTCCTGCGAGGTCACGCGCTCATCACCACGAAGATCGTTGTACACTTCCTCCACGCGCTTGGCGGTCACACCGGCATCACGCAGGATACGACCGGCTTCGGACTTGTCATTGGCAAGTGCCGTCAGCAGGTGCTCGGAGGTTACATAGGAATCCCCCAGCTTTGTGGCCAGTTTTTCAGCTTCATTGGTTACCTTGATCAGATCATTCCCAAGGCCGATCTGAGCTCCCCCGCTTACGTGAGGCGCACGACCGATAGCATCATCTACCTGAGCTTCAATGGCCTCGACATCGGCACCGACCTTCTCCAAAATAGAGCGCAGATTACGTTCATTGCTGTCAAGCAGCGCCTTAAGTAAATGAAGAGGAGCAATCTCTGCGGCCTCTGCGTCCCCGGCAATACCGAGTGCTCCCTGCAGCGCTTCTTGGGCAGTCACCGCCCATTTATCAATTCTCATAGCATCATTCCTTCCTCTCCGGGCATGCCTGGCTATGACGATTGGAAGAATCTTTCGTTTCCATAAGCTTGGGCTCTTGGACTTTGATCCATCGCCAAGCACAGTAACAGACGTGCTGGAAATCATTTTTAATCGTGAGTAGTATTCCCTCTAGCGTGGTTTTTATACAACATCTAAGTCTGTTAATAGTAGATTTTCTGACTTATGGATACTTAATCTATTGATTCTGAAGTTAACCCACAAACCAAATGCTGCTTAGAGGTATGAGAATCGCTAAAACCCCACTTCGTCATACACAAGATGAAGATCAGATTTAATGGTCGAGAAGAGCTCAGAAGGTGTGAGTGCCGGTATGTCCGATTGGGCAAAATCACGCGTATTTCTCGTAACAATATAATCTGCTTTTATCTTCTTTGCAGCACGCCAGATAAGACAATCTTCAAAATCTTCCCATTGCGCAGACAGCGCGTGAGAAATGTCTGTGTGATCTATGGAGCAGACATTAAGCAAAGGAGACACTTCTCGCAGTATTTCTTGCATACGCTTGGAGCCGTGGACTTTAGAGCCGATATAAAACAAATCCGTATATGTCTGAGCCGCAATCCATAATTCAGCATCTCGGAATTGCTTCATGACAAATAATCTTTTTGCATCAGCGACAAACTGCTCCCTCGACAAAAAGATATCCAAGAAGACATTGGTATCAATCAAGAGCTTCATAATCTTTCATTCTCCACTCGCTGATTGCTTCTTTATAGGTACGATCTCCCAGTTCATCCCAAAATGATGCGGGAGCAGGAACTGAAATCTTCCCAAAGAGTTCCGTGAGCTCTTTTTTGTCTTTCTCGCTCAGTTTACGAACCGTCTCTTTTTGAGAACGCTCAGACTGAATGGACTCATGAGCATCAGGGAGTTTACCCGTCACAAGGACATAGTTAAAAGCTGCATTGATAAGCTTTGTGGTATTTGATCCAAGAGACTCAAGAACGCCGGAAACCTGATTTTTTACCTCCACAGGAACACGAGCGGTCACAATGCTATCCATAAATCCTCCTCACACCTCTGAATAACATTGTATTCATGTATTACAAATAGGTCAAGAGGTTTGAGTTATGAAACCAATGTCCGCACGTTTCCGCCGCACATCTGAACGCTTCCGTCTTTCAGTACAAGCGATTGGAACCGATTGCGCATCTCTGGGGTTACTTGATGGGATGTCATGATGACGGTCCTGTCCGCATCCTCCATAACCGCATCAATCAGGCTCTCCACTGATGCGGCATCCAAATGCGCAAAGCTTTCGTCATAAATCACGATCTGGGGTTCAAACAGAAAAATCCGAGCCAGCGCCAGCCTTTGTCGCTCTCCACCGGACAAACTACTCCCCGACTGATCAATCTTGTGATCAAGCCCGTCAGAATAGCGAGTAAGGATTTCTTCAAAACCTGATTTCTTGAGGGCGACAATTACATCATCGTCAGTAAAGTCTTTGCAGAACAACGTGATATTATCCCTGATGCTCGCGTTAAAAATGAAGGTCTGCTGAGAACATGGGATAATAAAACGCGCATACTGTTCGGCTTTATACCGCTCAATAGGCTGTCCATCCAAAAGAATCTGTCCTGCATCCGGCTTCATCGCATCGGTAAGCAACTGTATCAGCGTAGTTTTACCGCTTCCCGAATCGCCTTCAAGAAGATACTTGCCACCGTGCTCTAAACTGAGGCACACATCTGACAGAATAGGACGTTCTTTGTCATAGCTATACGACACATGATCCACGGTAAGGTTTGAAAACCGCCGGGGAATATCTTTTGTTCCATCTTCAACAGCACGCGTCTTATCGAGAAGAGCGCGGAACTTTTTGATAATCTCTTCAGCACCGCGCATATCGGTAATGGCGTCGCTTACATTTTGAATAGGATTTGCAATATAGACCACAAGCTGAGAAGCAGCCACCATCATGCCAACCGTCATCAAACCCTGAAGGGTCAGGATGGCACCAATGAAATAAATACCGATATAGATAATCTGACCAACGGTAAACGAAAGCAGGCGCGCCAACGAACCAAAATAACGCGCTTGGAATTTACTCTCTTCCCAGCTTTGGTTTGCTTTACTCATTGCTTCTCGCGAAGCTTCCGTAAGATGGAAACTTCTGAGAAGATCGAAACCTTCAAGGTGCTCATTGGAGGTAGCCGTAAAACGCTCTGCAGACTTGGACTGTTCTGCTCGCCTTTTAGAAATGCGTGGAGCCATGGCTTTAGGAATCAGCATCTGAACGGCAATCATGGCAAAAATGAATAAAACAAGCCATGGCGAGATAAACAGAAGCACCACTAAACTGACTATGCCAGAGAAGATGTCTACCAGCGTATCCATAAAAACACGGAAATACGTTTCATCGATCAAATCAAGGTCATTGGTAAGTATCGAGAGCCAATGGCTCGTGTTGTGCGTATGAAACTCAGGAATCGACTGACCAAGAATCTGTCTCATCAAATCATCACGCAAGTGTGACTGACTGCCACGGAGCACGGACCACCGCAGGCGCCTGCATACCAGGTCCACGAAGAAGTAGCAGAAAATATACAAGCCAAACCAAAGTCCATAGTTCAAGGCGTCCGAGAGTTTGCCGCTCATGGCAAGATCAATAGACTGAAGCATCACATATGAAAGCGCAATTTCAAACAGACTGCTTAAGAGGGAGAAGACAATAAATAGGATTAGTTTGCCTTTTTGATTGAAATACAAATACCTAAGCATGTGTTTCTCCCTCTTGGATGCCTTAGATGTTATTTGTATAGTCTACCTCTTTACGCGTCTTTCTCGGCATCGTCTTCGGCATCTTCAGCATCTGACGACATGCCCAAAAGGCGCTGCATGATCTGCTCAGGACTCGACTCCTCATAGCGGGCAAGCGAGGTAATACGCTCACGCATCTTATATTCGTGCAACTCGTCCTCAAGCTCGCGGACACGGGCGCGGAGCTCGTCGATTTCATCGTCCTTCTCGACAGCACGCTCGCGCATGTCGAGAATACGCACGACACCGGCAAGGTTGATGCCCTCGTCCGTCAGCTTGGCCACAAGGTTCAGCCGGTCGATATCTGCACGCGAATACAGACGCGTATTACCGCGGGACCTGCCGGGATTGACCAGACCCTTCTGTTCGTAGACGCGAAGGGTCTGTGGATGCATGCCCGTAAGCTCAGCCGCAACGCTAATCATGTAGAGCGGTTTATTGCGACTCTCCCGACTTTTGCGATTCTCGTCGCTCTTGCGCGCCATCGTTTACACATCCTTTCGGTAGCTGCGAGCGTCATCGTCCTTCAGAGACTCCAACGCCTCGCGCTCCTTCTTGGTCAGTCTTGTAGGAACCTTCACGTCAACCGACACATACAAAGCTCCGCGAGAATCCGGATTTTTTACGCGCGGCGCACCGAGCTCGCGGAAGCGGAACGTCTTGCCGTTCTGCGTACCGGCGGGAACCTTCAGGCGAACCGTCGTGCCGTCGGGCGTAGGAACTTCAACTGTTGCACCAAGAGCGGCCTCATACATACTGATGGGCAGCTCCATCCTCACGTCAGCACCATCACGCTTGAACACCGGATGCGGATCAACCTTGATGGAAACCACCAGGTTACCGCGCTGTCCGCCGTTAATTCCGTATTCGCCGCGCTTCTTATACCTGAGCTTCATGCCGTCGTACGCGCCTGCAGGTATCTTGATAGTCAGCGTTTGCTCATCGCCCGTCGAGGGGATGCGGTAGGTTGCTTTGCGAGAAGTGCCTTTGAGCGCCTCATCAAAGCTCACCTCAACGGACATCGTCAAATCTCCGCCGGCAGATGGCCTGTTAGCAGCCGCTCGACCGCCACCGAAAATGGACGAGAAGTCGAAGCCTCCCATACCGCCCATACCGCCAAAGATATCGGCAAAATCAGCACCGTCGACATTGGTGGTATAGGTGTAGCCGCCCTGCGTGCCGCGGCCTCCAAAGCCCGAGCCCGGAATGCCACCAAACATAAGCATCTGGTCGTATTCCTTGCGCTTGGATTCGTCTGAAAGTGTGTTGTACGCCTCGGAAATCTCCTTGAACTTATTCTCATCGCCGCCCGCATCAGGATGATATTTAGCAGCGAGCTTGCGGAAAGCTTTCTGGATGTCGCTCTTCGAGGCGTCGCGCTTCACGCCCAACACGTCATAAAATGTTTTCTTACCAGCCATGACTAAGCACGACCTCCTCTCATAAAAAGTTTTACTTACTTGGTGTCCTTGTCACCGCCTGCATCAGCAGTACCGCCGTTGCTCGCATCATCAGCAATGTCGGCATCCTTGCCGGCATCCGTATCTTTATTGCTCTCTTCGGGACGCTTGGGTCCGCCGTGCGTCACCGTCACCATGGCGGTACGGATGACCTTGCCGCCCATGCGATAGCCCTTCTGATATACCTGCGCAACGCTTTCATCGTATGCCTCGGCATCCTCAACCCGGCCGACCGCCTGATGCGACAGCGGATCAAATGCCTCACCGGCAGGATCAATCACGTTGACGCCTTCTTTGTTCAGTACGCCTACAAGCTTGTTCTTTACCGCCGAAACGCCTTCGACAAACTGTACCGACTGCGAATCCGTGAGATTATCGGCGTGTTCAATCGCGCGCTCCAAGTCGTCAATGACCGGCAAGAGTTCGACTACCAGCTTCTCCGTTGCGCGCTCACGCTCATCCAAACGCTCCTGAGCCGTGCGACGACGGTAATTATCCCAGTCCGCCTGCAGACGCACAAATCTATCGGTGGCCTCTGCGGCTTCCTTCTTGGCGGCCTCAATTTGATTCGCCACGGAATCAAGCTGAGCCTGCAGAGCATCGCGCTCGGAGCGAGCCTTATTGGCATCCTCCGCAATCTCACGCTCCGCCTGCTCTTCTCCCCGACGGATAGCCTCTTCAACCATGGCCTGCTCGTCAAGGTCATCAGCGGCAGCCGCACCTGCGGCACCGGCAGCGTCATCTCCGTCTACACCGGCAGCACCCACCTGTGCGCCTCCGTTATTCTCATTTTCAAAAGCGGCGTCTTTGCCCTCATCAATTGGCACGTTCACGTCACCCTCCTTCTATGTACGAGGGAGGCAGCCGATCAAAGCCGGCCACCTCCCCAATGCGAACGTCTTGCTTCTCCAACTTCCGTTTGCTTCTAGCGCACGGCAATGGCGAGAAGCCCTTCCGCTCGCACCTTAGTTCTGAGACTTGTCGTCGTCAACAACCTCGTAATCAGCATCTTCAACGTCGCCGTCGGAAGAGTTGCCGGCAGAGGCGCCGTCCGTACCCGCAGTCTGAGCCTGAGCGTCAGCGTACGCTACTTCGGCGAGTTTATGTCCGACTTCCTGGAGCTTCTCGCCGGCTGCCTTGATGGCCTCGATATCGGTGCCTTCAAGTGCCTTACGAGCCTCAGCGACGGCCTCCTCGGTAGCCTTCTTCTGATCCTCAGGGACCTTGTCGCCAAGATCCTTCAGCGTCTGCTCGGTGCCGTACGCAAGAGAGTCGGTCTGGTTGCGGACCTCAATCTCATCCTTGCGCTTCTTGTCTTCCTCGGCGTGGGACTCTGCGTCCTTGACCATGCGATCGACTTCGTCGTCGGAAAGCGCGGTGGAGCCGGAGATGGTGATCTCCTGGGACTTACCCGTTGCCTTATCCTTTGCGGTAACCTTCACGATGCCGTTGGCGTCGATGTCGAAGGTAACCTCAATCTGAGGAGTACCACGACGAGCTGCAGGAATGCCGGTCAGGTTGAACTTGCCGAGCGACTTGTTGTCCGCAGCCATCTCGCGCTCGCCCTGGAGGACGTTGATCTCAACGGACGTCTGGTTGTCGGCGGCCGTGGAGTAAATCTCCGTCTTGGACGTTGGGATGGTGGTGTTGCGGTCGATCATCTTGGTCATCACGCCGCCCATGGTCTCGACACCAAGGGAAAGCGGGGTAACGTCCAGAAGCAGGATGCCGGAAACGTCGCCGGTCAGAACGCCGCCCTGGACGGCCGCACCGTCAGCAACGACCTCGTCCGGGTTTACGGACATGTTGGGCTGCTTGCCGGTCATGGTCTTTACAAGCTCCTGAACGGCAGGCATACGAGTGGAGCCACCAACGAGAATAACCTCGTCAACGTTGGAAATCTGAAGACCGGCGTCCTGGAGTGCCTTGGTTACCGGGGTCTTGCAGCGGTCGAGCAAATCACGCGTGATACGCTCAAACTCGGCGCGAGTCAGCGTATAGTCAAGGTGCTTAGGACCGGTTGCGTCAGCGGTAATAAACGGCAGGTTAATCTGTGCCTGCTGAGCGCTGGAGAGCTCCTTCTTGGCGTTCTCCGCAGCCTCCTTCAGACGCTGAAGCGCCATAGGATCCTTGCGCAGGTCGATGCCGTTGTCGGAGTTGAACTTATCGGCAAGCCAGTCAATCACGCGCTGGTCCCAGTCATCGCCGCCCAGGTGGTTGTCGCCGTTAGTGGCAAGAACCTCAACAACGCCGTCGGCAAGGTCAAGAAGCGAGACGTCAAAGGTGCCGCCGCCGAGGTCGAAGACGAGGACTTTCTGATCCTTGTCTTTCTTATCAAGACCGTAGGCAAGGGCGGCTGCCGTCGGCTCGTTAACGATACGCTGGACATTGAGGCCTGCAATCTTGCCGGCGTCCTTGGTTGCCTGACGCTGGGAGTCGTTGAAGTATGCAGGGACGGTAATGACGGCGTCGGTTACTTTCTCACCGAGGTACTTCTCGGCATCGGCCTTCATCTTAGAGAGGATCATGGCGCTGATCTGCTCAGGCGTATAGTCGGTGCCCTCAATCTCCACAACGGCACGACCGTCAGTGCCGGACTTGACCTTGTACGGAACGGTCTTCATCTCGGACTGGACCTCGTCAAACTTGCGACCCATGAAACGCTTGATGGAGAATACCGTGTTCACAGGGTTGGTAACGGCCTGGTTCTTTGCTGCCTTACCGACAATGCGGTCGCCGTCAGCGCGGAAGCCCACGACCGACGGAGTAGTGCGATCGCCCTCAGCGTTAACGATAATAGTCGGCTCGCCACCTTCGAGGACAGCCATAGCCGAGTTGGTAGTGCCGAGGTCGATACCAAGAATCTTTCCCATAGTTCATGTTCCTTTCCTATGCAGACCCGGCTGGCGAGAAGTACGTGCTTATTTGCGTTCTACCTGTTCAGAGCACGTATTGACGACATCCGCATCTGCGGTGTTTCATCTTTACGTCTCTGCTTATTCCCCCTATGTCTGGTTTATATACATAATCTAAGTGTCTATGTGGTAGATTTTTTCTAACTTAAAAGATGGATTGTCATCACTCGTTTCAATAGTATATTTACTCTTATCTTCTGAACTAATCTGAGTCGTAAGTATGCCATTTTTATCAATCCATACTTGAACGGTTGTATAAACCACTATCTTCTTTGCATCTTCATTAATCTCCGCCGGCTCTAGACAGTACTTATCATCCGTTTCATATGCTATAAAATATGCTTGGGTGGAACCCTCCTTTTGTGTAATAGTTGTGACTCTATCAAACCTCAAGGTCTGATAAACAGGAACTGACCAAAGAGAGACCCCATAGTCAAAGCAGATGAAAAGCAGAATGAATGACAGTATAGTAACACAAGTTTTTACCGGCCTATTCTTTATACGTTTAAAGCAATCTTTCAGCAAATCATCAATTCTCTGTAATTGACAATTATCAGAAGGACTGCTGATTAATCCAACTATAAAGCCTAAAAAGACAAAAACCATATATAGACCTGAAAAGAATTCTATCCATTGAAATAGAATACTCCTGTATAAAAAATCAAACAGACAATTTAAGCGAGAAATAATGATAATCAGTACTACAACCTGAAATAATTCACTCACAATCAACCATTTTGATAAAAGTTTAAATGAATCTCTCTTGCTCTTTTTATAAAGACAGAATAAAGCTCCTAGGGGTACTAAGACAACTACAACTATAAGGACACCTATACGCATACATATTTGATTTTTAAAAAGAGGCGTATCTATTAGAGATAGTGAAATAAGTGGTAAATGATAAGCAATAAACAACGAAAAAGAGAGATAGAGGAAAGGATGATTTTTTCTTTTCAACATATGAATATCAGACTGACAGGTATCCGATTCTGCTCTTTCTTGAGTATTAAACTTAAACGAACAATAGGCAGAGTAATTGGTAAATACCGCTAAAAATCCAACCAGAATAACTACTATATAAAATGGAATTTGTTTTTCCGAAGAAATTTCAATATGACTAAAATCAATTTTATAAAAAAGGGTTTTTGTATATTCTTCTAAGATACTGTGTCCGATAATTGACGCCGAAATGAACGCAGCGGCACACGATATTAGTCCTCGTATATCAGAAAAATTTGATGGGGCAAATTTTGACCAATCGGGTATTTTTTTATCATCCATAAAAATCTCGTCCACTCTAACCAATAGCCTCCGATATGAAATTGTACACACTATCCCAGAATACTGGATTTTTTATATTATGTTTCTGTAAGTTCTCGAAGTAATTTAGCTAAAGCTGTAATTGAGAAATTACAGTACTCTTATATAGCTTTTAAAGATAAATATCACCTTCAAAACTTCCTACTAAGTCTATACTTATATATATGACATTCATTAAGCATTTGTCTTTTGAAGCTAAGCTCTACCCTCATCGTCTACCTCCCGCTCCAGCAAAAGAAAACGGTCGAAATCACTTTCATACAGACGATCCTGTGTAATCCTATATTTTTCATATTCAGTTTCCGCATGAAGCTTAGCTTGTTCTGCGCTGATCTTGCCAGGACCAACGAGTAACTCATCCCCATTAAACTCAAGAAAACCGTCCAAACGCTTTGCCCAGTCCTCCATACTCATGGGAATCTTACGCTCCGCCTGCAACTCTGCGTAATCTAAATAGAGAGAAGCAATTCTTTCCAGATAGTTCATCTCTTGCTCATCCAAGTAGTTCTTAGCAATCGATACGTCTGCTTTCAGAATCTTTCCCGCTGGAGCATTTTCCCATGTAGTAAGGCCCATATGCTCTTTCGTGGTATCCGCTCGTTCCACAACTAGTTCTGCGGCTGTATGACGATGAACAGCATAATGCAATTTATTCTGTACTGTTTGGAAGAACAGACGGGTAGTCTTTGCGTCCTTGTCATAATCAAAGGCCGTTGCATATAAATCGGTAACTTTTTGATAGAACTTACGCTCCGAAAAGCGAATCTCTCGAATCTGCTGCAGCTGTCGCTCAAAATACTCATCGGTAAACATATGGCCTTTTTTCAGGCGATCGACATCCATCGTCCAGCCCTGAATAGTATGGTCTTTGACAATTTGCCCGGCCCATTTACGAAACTGTACCGCACGCTGATTGTTTACCTTAAAACCTACGGCAATGATCAGCTGCAGGTTATAGTGTATGACCTCGCGATTAACCCGACGAGAACCTTCATCTTGAACTATTCGGAATTTCCGAATAGTTGCTGTTTCCATCAGCTCACCATCACTGTAGATTCTTTTGATATGTTCATTAATAGTAGGGAGGCCTACGCCATAAAGCTCTGCCATCATCTTTTGGGTGAGCCAGATATTCTCGTCCTCATATCGCATCTCAAAGCTGGCATCACTGTTTCCGGTGGAAGCAACAAACGTCAAGTACTCTGCTGCAGAGCTGCGTACAATCAATTCTTTCTTCTTGTCGCTTGCCATATAACAGCGCCTTTCTCTACAGCATCTAGATTTAAAAGGTTACGTCTCTATCTTTAGCTTCCGACAAAGTATCACGATAAGGCCTTGCCGGTAAAGCTCGCTTACATCTTTCCTAAATTCTTCAACTGATAACGACAATAACATAACGCAAGCGGCAAAGTATGAGATTCCACCACCTTAATGCACGTTTCAGAGTGCAAAACTCTGACCTAGAGAAACAGCTGGTAAGCATGGTAATTCGGATTTTGCAAACTGCTTTTTAGGTCGAAATACGGATTTTGCAAACCACGTTTACCATTTGCTATGAGACGAGGTTTGGAACTTGGAACTTGGAACTTTTAGATCACACCTCATTCCCTAGGTCCCCTCTTCCTCTTAATAAAACAGCGGCACTTCATCTTTCAGGAACTTCTCGATTTCACAAGCTCCGGCGGAAATACCGCCAACAACAAGGCGCTTAGCATTTGGATACAGAGAAAGAAAAGTTACCATACCGCTTTGATCTTTTTTGTGACCACTTTTTACTTCTATTGCGGAAAGAGCTGACGTACCTTTCGAGATGACAAAATCAACCTCCTTTGCTCCTTCTCGCCACCAAAACGCATCAAAGCCTTCCTCTGCCGAGCGCGCAAGAAGCCTTGCGCCAACTGCTGATTCAACGAGACGTCCACGTAAATCCGGCTCGTTGAGATAGCGTTCTTTTGCAATTCCGGATACAGCGGTCATAAGCGAAGTATCAAATACCATGAGACGTGGAGAGCTTTTTTTGCGCGTAATTGCCTTTTTGTCATATTTTTGAATACCGCAGAGTATTCCGGACTTACCTAGGAGATCTAGGTAATGAGCAATTGTTACGGTATTTCCGGCATCCTGAAGCTGCCCAAGCATTTTGTTAAAGGAGAGTTCCTGCGCAGAGTATGTCGAACCAAGTCTAAAAAGAGAGCGCATAAGAGCGGGTTTACGGATATCTTCCAACGCAAGAACATCCTGCGAAATGGTGGGCTCAACAATTGCGTCGCGCACATAGGAAGTCCAACGTATGTCATCACCCGCAAATCGAGCTGCCCCCGGATAACCGCCGTAATACAGATAGTCGTCAAGGGAAAATCCAAACGCCTGCGAACATTCTGCATAGCTCCAATGGGGAGAGTAAATCATCTCGAAGCGCCCCATCAGCGAGTCCTCTAGGCCTTTGTGCAATAGTAGCGAAGATGATCCGCTGAGGATAATACGAACGGGCATATTGTTGCGTCGGTCGGCATCATAAAGTGCCTTTACCACAGCTGACCAATGCGGAACTTTTTGTATCTCATCAACTGCTAACACTACCGTCCGAGATCCAGAAAGAGTCGCGTTGCGCGCTTGTTGCCACTCAACCTGAAGCCACTCTTCAGTTGGAACAATAGCGTCATCTGCACTTACAAAGAACTGCTCCATATCCATCTTGGCGAGTGCCTGTCCAAGCATGGTGCTCTTTCCGGTTTGACGAGGGCCCACAACAACCTGCATCAACGGATTATTCTCTTCTGCAATTCGTTCAACGATTGTATCTACATAGCTTCGCTCGAACATCAAACTCTCCTACTTCTTGCAGTACTGAGTAATTTCTCTCATTATACTGAGTAAATTTACTCAGTATAATGAGAATTTCTTGATTTTGAGAAGAAGTTAGACCAGATGTTGAAAGCATCGGCGTCTTATGGATTCAGAAATTCTATTTCTCTGGTTTTCTTTGCAACGCAAATGCAACGCAAACGTTTGCGTTGCATTTGCGTTGCACTGTTATTGAGACAGCATCATTTTCACCAAAAGACTACTAACGAACTGCAGAAAGGACGTTAGTATCAAGTCATACTCATGGAGCTACCTTATAAGAATCCATTACACTACACAGTCACAGCAGGTTTTTAGTAAACCTTTAGCTCCTTAAAGAATCACGACCATAAGCAGCCTGCCAGTTGGCCGAGAACTCCTTAACGGCAATCTCGATGCCAGGATGACCAATCATCGCATAGGCAATCTCTGGTGGAACAGTCACTGCATGAATGCCTGCAGCAATAAGAGCGTGGACCTGCTCCGTATTCTTAAATGAAGCGGCAATAACTTTTGAATTCAATTCCTGGGCTTCAAGCATTTGAAGAAGATCTACGACCTGACCGATACCATCTCCGTAGTTGCACATGCGGTTCACGTAAGGAGCTAGATAATCGGCGCCATTCAACGCTGCGAAAAAAGCCTCGTCAGCAGAGTAGATGGCCGTTGCCAAAACGCCACGACCCTCTGACTTTAGTGTTTTTATCGCCTTGTAACCCGTATGAGTAACGGGAATTTTGGCATATGTATTCTTGGGGCGAAGGTCGCAAATGTAGCGAGCTTCATCCAGCATCTCCTGATATTCTGTCGAAACCACTTGGACAAAGAATTTCTGCTCAGGGCGCAGATAGTCCACAAACTGCCGAATGACATCCTCTGGACTCTTACCGCTTTTCGTTATAATTGTAGGATTAGTGGTCACACCTGCAATAGTCAGCAATTCATCAAGCTTCTTTACGGCATCTAAATCAGCGGTATCAAGAATAAATTCCATGCTATAAGTTTCCTTTCACGCATTGTCATAGCTACTCGCCATGACGGACAGTTTTCAATCCTGCATTCTGACATATCTGTTCAACAGCAGCTATTTCCTTTTCACTCAGCTGCCGGAGGTCTTCGCATTCATACTTTAACCCTAAGGCACCATACTTATTTGCTCCTAACTGATGAAACGGCAGTATATCAACGCGTGCTATCCCAAGACCCACAATGTTCTCCACGTTTTTTTGGGCATTTTCAAGAGACGAGGTAAACCTCGGTATCAAAGGCATTCGGGCAATTATATGCGCGTCCTCCTTCAAAAGACGTCTTACATTACAGTCTCTGACGGCTGGGTCAATTCCAGTTATGCGGAGGCTTTCCTTCCTATCGGCAATCTTGAAATCGACCAGGAACGTGTCACAGACAAAAGCCATACCGGCCGGATCAATCAGAGGTATGCCAAGTGTCGTTTCAATAGCAGTTTTTATACCTTTAGCATGGCAAATACTCAAAACGGACCCTGAGAACCGTTGCAACTCCGGTGTAGCCATGCATTCACCCCCGGAAAGGGTTACCCCACCGTTACTCTCCTTAAAAAAGATCTCATCTCTTAGCAACTCATCAGCCAGATCAAAAACTTCTCGTATTCGACCTTCCAGTTTTTTTGCTCCCGTAGGGCACGCTTCAGGCAGCACATCACACGGACAGCCATTGGAGTCTCGCCTTCCATCCGACCGTACTGAACAGCCAATACAAAGATCTTTATGCCATGAAACCTCAGGATCAAATGATAGGTTCTCGGGATTGCAGCACCACGGGCACTTAAACGGACATCCCTTCAGGAATGCGACAGTCCTGATACCTCCCCCATCATGCAGAGAATACCTCTGCACGTTGGTAACTGTGGCGCATTCTCTAGAGGACATGCTCAGTCCTGTTGATGATATCGTCTTGAATGGCTCGTGAAAGTTCGACGAACATGGCACTATATCCGGCTACACGGACCACCAGGTTTTTGTAATTTTCAGGATGTTCTTGCGCATCCAACAGCGTCTTTCTGTCTACGACATTGAATTGCACATGTTGGATTCCCAAGCGAGAAAAACCTCTGAGATAGGCAGACAACTTTTGGAGCCCTGCTTCGTCTAACAGAACCGACGGCGAAAACTTCACGTTTAACAAACTGCCATTAGTATTAAGTTCATTCTTTAATTTGCTGACTGACTGAAGACTTGCAGTCGGACCGTTTGTATCGCGACCAACCATCGGAGAAAGACCTCCGTCTGCGAGTTGCTCGCCTGCCATGCGTCCATCAGCAGTCGCACCACACGCCGCACCTAAAGGAACATGTGCGGAAACAGTATAGCTGCCAGGCTGAAACCTCCCACCGCGAACATTCTCGTACTTCTCGACTTCACGTCCATAAAATTCTAGGAACTCGGCTCCCAGCGAGTCAACCTCATCAATATCGTTACCATATTTTGGATACCTGTTGATAAAGCTCTGCCGAAGCTTTTCGTCATTTGGTCCCTTCCAGTTGCGTTTTAAAATCTTGTAAAGCTCATGATAAGAAAGGATTGGCCTAACCTTACTTCCATCAGCAGCCTGACCAAAGACTGTTCGTTTCATGACCAGTAATGAATCAGCCAAGTTGGCCGTACCTACTCCCTGTACGCCTGAAGGATTATAGCGAGCACCTCCAACAGTAATATCTCGTCCGTTGAGGAGACTATCCTTTATGAACACAGACAAGAGCGGCGTAGGAGAGGTTTCACGGTGCGCCAAATCGCATGTGTTGCAACCGCGCACCATGAGGGCAATGTATTCTGAAATGGTTTTTTTAACGGCACTTTTAAGTTCTTCAAAAGATTCAAAGCCATCCGGATTTCTTTCCAAGGCGATTTCTAGGCAGCGTACCATATTAAACATCGAAATATCATGCAAGCCATACATACGTCCAGGAATGGAAAGTTCCACGCATCCAACTACGGCATAATCGCAGGCATCAGCTGTTGCAATACCACGAGTTTCAAATGATTTAATATTGACTTCATCGTTGAACACCTGCGGAATGCCATCTCCTAAGCGAATGATCTCTCCGGCCTTACGCAACAGATCAGCAGGCGTATCTTTATGTATGCGGAGTGATAGATTGGGCTGTGGAAGACGCGTGTCCTTCTGAATATCAAGCAGCAGATAAGAGAGATAGTTAGTAGAATCTTTTCCTTCTGCATCTATACCACCCACTACGAGGTTGAAACCGCTAGGAAAACCCGCAAAAAACTGGGCAGACTCTGTGGAGCGCAAAAATACTATCGTGTTCGTTTTGAGGTAGAAGCATTGGATAAGTTCTCGAATGTCTTCGTCCCTCTCACCGGCAGCAATGCTTGCCCGATAGTAAGGCCACAGATATTGGTCCATACGACCCAACGAGATGGAACTGGCGTTACTTTCATGCTGAAGGGCCAACTCGGTAAGCCATACGAGCTGCAGTGCCTCATAAAGATCACGTGCGGGATCCTCGGCGATATGCTGCAAGACTTCCGCCAATCGAGTAAGCTCTGCTTGGCGCCGAGCATCTGACGTATTACCAATGGCAGTTTGAACAAATTCCTCGAACCGATGGACATACGCGATAACGGCCTTAAGAACAATAACCGCCGCTTGGTAGAAAGGGTTATCCGGGTGCTGCATGCTCAGAGATTGAGCTTCCTCTAGAATCACCTTATAACCACGACTGAGGATCAATGGAAAATCACAGATGATATGCCCTTGTCCTTTATCAGTCTGTGCTACAGCAAAGATCTTTGTTTTCTGTGCCTCAACAACTTCAGGCTCCAAATGTCTGCTATACCAATCGTTCAACGACCGCTCACGCCAAAATGGATAGAGGACCTCTCTGTAGTACGTTTTGTCTTCCTCAGATATGTCAAATCTATCTTGCTGGCGTATGGGAAACGCATCAAGCTCATCCATAATCCAATAAGGAGACATCTCGGGAGATACTACACCGGCACGCGGTGAATCGGTTCTATTGCCTACCAAAAGATCGTTCTCATCAAAAATAATCTTATGGTTCTCAAGGACATGCTGTAGAGCTTTTGCTCTACGAATAATAGGGACTTCTCCTTCAGTCTTCTTATAGCTCTCCATGTACAGACGGGCACGTTCCATAGTCACTTTGCGCGGCTGTGCAAAGAGAGAGTCTTTGATTGTCTGAGTCCTTTTGGTGAGCATAGCGCCTTCTCCCTCGTTTCCGATTGGAATGATTCTATCTGTTTAAACACCAATTTTCAATTGTTTTATATTGATTTATTATTATTTGAGATTGAATCACTGCAAAATACCGCTTATGTTCAAAAGACAACCGTTTACCGCTTATTTCTTATTATTTTTACCTTACTTATTGACTGATTCCCTATTGATTTCTATATTTATCGATAGAAATAAGATATAACAATAGTAAATTGTTACGTGATATGAGCGGAAATAATAATAAGTTGTTGGTTATAGGAAAAGGAGAAAGTATGAATACAAAGCCAACGGCTCATAAAGCCAAACAAGTTCAACAATATTTGATGAGCGGTGTTTCATATATGATTCCCGTTGTTGTTACGGGAGGTGTCCTTTATGCAATTGCCACCATGCTCTCCATGAGCTCAGTGACAACTGAGGGTGCGGTTAAAGCCTCCAACATCCTTATTGATGTACTGAGCCAAATCGGTGGCGTCGGTTTAGGACTCATGGTTCCTGTTCTTTCAGCATTCATTGCTTTTGCGATTGCTGATCGTCCAGGTATTGCTCCCGGTCTCATCTGTGGACAGCTTGCCGTAAACGTGGGATCCGGATTTATTGGTGGCATCATTGCAGGTTTGCTTTGCGGCTATCTTGCCAACGTCCTTAAAAAGATTGAGTTGCCAAAATCCATGCAGTCTCTTTTGTCTATCATGATCGTTCCTATCTGTACCTCACTAGTCGTCGGAACGCTCGTTATCTGCGTAATCGGTGCCCCTTGCGCATGGCTTTTACAGACGCTAACCAAATGGCTCGCAGGCATGAGCGGTGCAAGTGCTATTCTCGTTGGCGCTATTTGCGGAGCCATGATTGGCTTTGACCTCGGCGGACCGGTCAACAAAGTTGCCTATTCAACAGGAGTGGCTGTTGTTGGTACTGAGGTCCTTGCCGGTCATAACGTCCAATTTTTTGGGCCTATTGCCATTGCCATCTGCCTACCTCCTATTGCAGCCGGTCTTGCTTCCTATGTTTTCAGAAAGAAGTTTACCGACGCTGAACGTGACGCTGGAATCGGCTCTATTATCATGGGAATCTGTGGTATCACTGAGGGAGCAATTTCATATACTACCGCCGACCCTAGTCGTCTTATTCCCATCAACGTTATTTCATGCGCTGCGGCTGGAGCCATTGCTGGTGCGCTTGGCGTTTATTGCAATGCAGCATGGGGAGGCCTTGTAGTTCTACCTGTTACTTCTGTTATTACCTATCTCATTTCTTTGGCGCTCGGTATTGGAATTTACTTTGCTCTTATCGCTGCATTCAAAAAGAATATCTCTTCAGAAACTGAAATTTCTACTGCCAGTGAAGAGCCTGAGATCAATATTGAATTTTAAGGAGTGAATCGTGAAAATCCTCGCTGTTACTGCTTGTCCTTCCGGTGTTGCCCACACCTATATGGCCGCCGAAGCCCTCCGGAAGGCATGTGCTCACGAAAACATTGAGTGCAAGATTGAAACTCAGGGATCCATTGGCGTTGAGAATGTTATTACTACAGATGATTTAGCTGGGGCAAGTGTTGTCGTTTTGACTACCGATATGCCCATAAAAGATCAGGAACGTTTTGAAAAGCTCCCCAAAATCAAGGTTTCTGCAGCAACGGTCATTAAATCTGCGCCTGCTATAGTGGCAAAGGTAATCTCAGAGTTGTCCTAATGCTGTCTTGATTAACATATCTTGCCAATGAATACTCGCAAAGAACAGGCCGTACCGAAAGTTGCTTTTGGTACGGCTTTTACTATTGTTCAGTCATTTTTATCGTCAATGATTTTTATCTATATGTAATGTCAAAAGCTGAGAGCTGCTCTTTAAGCTTATCTGACATCTTATCCGTAATAACGGTAGTTATGTCATCAAAATGGGCAAAGGTATAGCTACCAGACGAACTGAACTTTTCACTGTCTGCCACAAGAATGACCTGCGACGCCGTCTTAATGACCTGGCGCTTTACCGCTCCGTCATCAATGTCATAAGTGAGAAGCTCGCCCGCATCTAAGTTAATGCCGATGGCACCCATAAAAACCTTATCAAAATGATATGATTCGAGCATTTGGATTGCCGCAGAGCCATAAAAACTATTGAGTTCGTAATTGACAGTACCTCCTGTAGAAATAACTTTGATGGCAGGGTTTCCATTCAATGCTTGCAAGATATCTATCATGTTGGTAACTACAGTCAGATATTTTGTACCCGCTGCAATCTTTTCTGCCAAAGCAATATTAGTCGTAGAGATATCCAAATAGATAGTTTCTCCTGAATCGATGAGCCCATAGGCCTTCTCGGCAATGGCTCTCTTCTCAGGAATCTTGGTATTGATACGAGTGCTGATATTCCAATTGGGCTGTACTGATGTACTGATGGCTCCCCCGTAAACTCGTTTTAAAAGACCTTGGGCATCCAAATGCTTTAGATCTTTGCGAATGCAATCCTCCGTTACACCAAACTTTTCCGAAAGTTCAATCACCGTCGCCCTGCCATTAGTATTGACAAACTCAGAAATTTTATCTTGTCTCTCTCTAAGAAACATAGCTCCTCGTCTCTGGATTAGAAAAACTGCATTATAAGTTCTTATTGTATTCGCGACATATTAGATTGTCATGTTACGTATTGTTTCATATTGTACCAAGCGATTTAGAAGAGCCATTCCGAAGACTCTAAATATATGAAAACCTATACGCTAAGAATTTATCCGTAGCCGTAAAACCATAAGCTTCTGATGCAATGGCATGTAATTACTAACAATGTGGTGTCTCTTTTACCAGAAGAATATCAAAAGAGGAGTTTTGCGAGTGCACTGATATAAATCCCCAATGCTCGCTTAAGTGACTCTTCACGAATTGCCTCATTTGGTCCATGAATCGTACCTACCCATTCGGGCTTTTGATCATCAGAAGTCTCATCCTCAGGTCCGAAAGCAACCGCATAAGGAAAATGCTTTGCATAGGTTCCGCCGCCAATTGTTACTGGCACTGCTTCTTGTCCAGTCCATTCTTCATAGCTTGTAAGCAACGCTGTAATTTCAGGTCTGTCAGGATCAACAAAAAGATATTTGCTGCGATGGGTTTCTTGCAATGTAACGCCATAACGATTGCATATTGCCTGCAACTGGGCATGAATAATATCAGGTGTTGTTGACTTAGGGTAACGGCAATCAATAGTCTGAACTAATGCATTGTCTCTCACAGTCATTGTTCCACTTATAATAGTAAGTGGAGAGAAGATATCATCATCAGCATCTATGCCAAGTAACGATCCATCCCATGCTCCATAGATCAATTCCTGAAATTCCAGCCATCGTTTTTCGCTTGAATTGTATAAGCCATTATCGAGCAAATAACGAACAAGAATCCCAAGCGCACTCACAGTGTTTTCAGGCATAGCCGCATGTCCCCCAGTACCGCATGCATCGATACGCACTAGGCCATCTGAAAGTTTACAGAAAGTTATATACGGGGCTGTAGACAGCTCAGATAAGTTTGCACGTAAGATTGCATGGGATTTAACCGCAACAGCATTACGAACGGTACCACCTTCAAGACCAACAATACGCCCATCTTTCTGAAGCGGAAACAATATCTCTGCATTGTATGAGCCTTTTTCGCCAATGACCACAGGCCATGAAGAATCGGGTGTAAACAGGAAGTCTGGAGCATTGTAGTGGGAAAGATAATAACAAACATCTGCCATACCCGTCTCTTCATTAGCTCCCAATAAAATTCGAAGATCATTGTGAAGTGTCAGACTTTGCTGAACAAAAAAATGAGCTGCCCATAAAAGCAAAACTGCCGGTCCTTTATCATCTATAACTCCCCTACCTACTAAATAGCCATCTTTTCTTTGCAGAGTAAAGGGATCAAAATCCCATCCCAATCCTGCAGGAACAACATCAAGATGTGCAATGACAGCAATTTGTTTCTTTACAGACTTATTAGTAGAAATCTCAGAATCAATAACGCCAGCCATACCAAAGGCGACTCCAGAAAATTTACGCTCACAAGCACCTGTTAAGTCAGCATAACCTAAATACCCGTCGCAATTATGTACCGAAAGTCCTAAGCGTCTCGCTATCGAAAGCGCACATTCTAACGCATCAGCAACAGCTAATCCCCAAGGCGTCTTTTGAGTAGCAGTAGTTGCGTCCTCTACACTCGATATTGCTACCAAAGAAGCAATATCTTCAACGATCTCTGTCCAATGAAATTCGATGTATTGATCAATCTGCATATGATCTATTTGCATCAGCATTTCACCTGACTTAACATTTCAATGAGCTCCTCATAAGAAATGCCTGGCTCAAATTGCGCGGAACCAGTAAAAGCCGAATAAAGATAAGAGAAAATCGTATTTTTATCATTTTGATGTGTACTTGCAAAAACGATAAGTATCAATCTGATATTTTCATCATTAACTCGTATGGACTTATCTAATGTAATGGCAAATAATCTAAAATTGCTGGACATAGCCTTGGTTACACAATGTGGAATTGCAACTCCACTAAATTGTAAACGTTCACCTTGTTGCTCACGCACGATAACTGATGATGCCTCCTCAGTGCTCATATGACCTTGCTTAACAAAATAATCAAGACTCCGCTTCAACAATTGTTCGTAATCTTCATTGTTTACTTCGAGTGTGACATAATTTTCTTTTGGCAACATATAGGTAATTAGCTTACGATACGATGCATACAAGGCTATACGTTTGAGTGCGTACATATCTCTGTCTCGAAGAATACCTTTATATGAGAGATTCCAGGGAATTTTATCTATCTCAACCCCAGATATCGATTCATCACGAATAAAAATATCAAAATTATCAGACCGATATTTCTGCAGCGCATCCGTTAAACCCTCTACAGACACAATCTGTGTGTCTCCTAGTGTTTGTTCTAATAAAGCTCGATTTACCGACTCAAGTGATTTGCGCGAGCTTAACAACAGTACGCGCGTAGCATTGCCTTCTATACGTGAAGCTGTACCAATAACATAGAGCGCACATAGCTCAGGCTCAAGTAACAATCCTTTATACATGGATTCGATACGCCCACAATACATACGTGCAAAATCAAATTCAAATGGATAAACTATACGAAGTTCTTCTACCTGTGCATAGAATTCTTCACTCATCAAGGTAGGAAATAGTGAAGCTCTAACAACATGATCAAAAATTAAACTCGGTAAATTCGTGTTTATACCATGCACTCCATGCTGACTAAGTAAATCTGCTGCAAGCCCCATGAGCTCAAGACGTCTTGACATAAGCCACTCATATAGTTCAATTTTTGTATCAATAAAAGCTCTTACGGTTTTACAACAATCGGAAGCAGTAGCTGGTCTACGTATAGTCATAAGTGATGCAGCAACCTGCATATTTACTTGATTTGGAGAAATCCATCGATTCAATTTGGTTCGATAGTTCTCTAAATCAGTGCTCAATAACCCCATTACCACCATGTTATTGTCAACATGCTCAGTAAACATGTTGTTAAACGCCTTATTTTGCATACAAAGCGCTGCTAGTAAATCAGTTGGACTAAGTTTGAAAAATTCAAGTCTAAGTCCACGGCCAGAGCATAAAGTAATACGCAATATTTTGTGATATTGCGTATTAATTTCATCAATTGCCTGGTGCACGGCAGCAAACGAGAGCAGGGTCTCCTCAGCAATATCGCGTATTGTATCAGCCCGAGAGCATAATAGGGTAACTAAAACTTCTGTCGCTTCGTCATAGGAACTTTGAATTAAAGTTTCAAGAGCTGTTTGAGAGTCAATATGCAGACTATAGTTTAATCCCGATTTGATATGACCGGCATTCGAAGCCTGCAATAATGAATTAAGACGATTGGCATCGCGCAAAATCGTTCGCCGAGAAACACCGAGAGCCTCAGCTAGTTCTTTGCCTGTTGCAGGACCATCGCGCAAAATCGTAATCAGCTTTTTATCGCGGCTACTAAGCTTCATAAGCTTTGTACCCCTTTAAGCAAACCAGTAAGACCATACGTAAGCTTGACTTGCGGACAAGCTACACACATGCGCATAAAATGATCTTCACCATACGTAGCTCCACTCATAATACCGACTTTCCCTTGTTCAACACAAGCAATCTGCAATCTTTGTGCTCGCACATTTAAATTTGAAATATCAATCCATGCCAAATACGTTCCCTGTGGAACTTCAAAAGACACTCTTGGAATGTTCTGATCTATGAATGTTTTAATAAAACTCATATTAGAGTAAATATATCTAGATAACTCATTGACATAATAATCGCACTTCGTGTATGCGACCATCTGGGCATACATGCCTAAAATACTTGCGCTAGACAATGCATTTCTATTCTTCAGTTCATACAGAAATGAAGATCGAAGTTCTGTATCTGGAATAAACGCATAGGAACAAATTAGTCCAGCTGTATTAAATGTCTTTGACGCTGAACAAGCCAAAGCAACATTTCGTGTAGTAATATCAGTAATCGGTGTATATGCGATATCTCCTAGAATAATATCGCGATGAATATCGTCAGAAATAATAAAAGTATTCGTCCTTTTAGCTATCGAAACAATAGTGTTTAACTCTTCTTTTGTAAAAACTTTACCTGTTGGATTATGAGGATTAGTAAGCAACAGCACCTTGGATCGCTCATCAGAACAAGCCATATATAAAGCATCGAAATCAATCGAGTATCCCTCATTGGCTGAAGCAATATATACTGGTGCAATTTCGCGATCATTTGCGCAAATAGCACCATAAAAGCCATCATACAAAGGTGTAAAAGTAACAACTGAATCTCCTGGACGGGATAGTATTCTTATAAGTGCCGCTACCGTAAAGATGACACTAGGGCTGTACACAATCCAATCCGAAATAACCCGAGCACCGCCACGGCGCTCAAACCATTGCACGATAGGAGTCTTAAAATCATCATGATTCCAACGTGTATATCCAAAAAGAGGATGAGTCAGACGATTCTGTAAAGCCTCGACAATTTCAGGAGGAACTGCAAAATCAGAATCAGAAATTGAAAAAGGAAGCACATCATCGCATCCAAATCGATCCGCAATATAATCCCACTGTGTACAGTAGGTGTTGTGCCTGTCAATTACCTGATCAAAGTCAAAACTCATATATCTCACACTTCTCTCTTATTCTAAAAGCAAAGCATGCCTGCGAGAAATTCTCGCAGGCACTGAGATATGGTGCTCCTATTTCATATTTACTTTTGTGGCCCGTCTCTTCATCCAAGCAGATTTAAAAGAAATGACAAAGACAATATTCAGGAAAAGACCTATACCTAAAGCAATATAGTAAGCCCACGCAGGAGTAATCAGTCCCAACAAAGGGTCAAAAATGCCAATCCCAGGAGCTATTCTTTGAACGCCTAACGCCATCGATAAAACACCAGCAATGCCACCAGAAATTACGTTAGCAGAAATCATGGGCAGTGGGGCTGCTAACGCATAAGGAATAGCAGGCTCAGTTGCAGTTGTTGCACCAACAATAAGAGCAGGCCATGCTGCATCACGTTCACCCTGCGTAAAAAGCTGAGGCTTGATCCAAGTTGCAATGGCAGCAGCCATTGGGGGCATCAAGGTTACAACGCCAACTATACCGTACCAATCATAAATACCTGTTGAGACTAAAGAGAACGAGAAAAACCATGCAGCTTTATTAACGGGACCTCCCATATCAAAGGCAAGCATAGCGCCAACAAGAAATGCCGCACCAAGCTTAGCTCCAGAAGGAATCGTAGTAAGCATAGTTACTAACATATTCATTAAAGTCGCTGCTATAGGGCCAACAACATAGTAAGTAAGAAGGCCGAAGATAAGCAAACCCACAAGGAATAATCAAAAAGCCCATCAGTCCCTGCATATTTTTAGGAAGTTTAATAGCCTTCATTGCCTTAGCAAAGTATCCTACTAGAAGTCCAATAAGAACAGCGCCAAGAAAGCCGGCACTGGTAGGAGTGCCTAAAATATTTGGACTATTAGCGAGATACGAACAAATAAATGCAGGTGCTAGTGCAGGCTTACCTCCAATTGATTGTGCAATCCATCCACCCATCACAGGAACCATAAATGAAAAACCTAAAGCTCCAATTTGGTTAAGTACCCAAGCAATAGAAGCCGTCTGGCCGTCAGCAGGTGCAATATTGGGAGCACCAAACTGGACCATAATGGAGCCAATGGCCATTAAAAGACCACCGCCAATGACGAATGGTAATGCCGCAGAAACACCGGCCATCAAGTGATTCATAATACCTGTAACAGAAGTTTCCTTACTGCTACGACCACCCAAATTAACAGTGGTTGCACGGTAAATCTTAGCCTTCTCATCAAGATGTGGAATGATTGAATCTATATCTTTAAGAGCCTTTGAAACAGAAACTTCAACAACTCTCTTACCATCAAAGCGCACACGATCATCGTCACTCATACCCTTGCCTAAAGCCAAAATGACATAATCAGCATTTTTGATTTGCTCTTGTGACAGAGCTCCTTCAATACCATTTGCCCCCTGAGTTTCAACATAAACTTTGTATCCCGCTGCTTCTCCTTTAGTCCTAATTGCCTCTGCAACCATATAAGTATGAGCAATACCTGCTGGACAATTTGTTACTGCAACAATTGACTTGGACATAAGCCATGCCTCCCTCTTTACGTTAAGACTACCAGTTTTCGTATATGCTGGATTACCGATAGTTGTTCGTCCTTCCTTTCCTTGTTTTTATTCTGTCAGCTATAGTATTAGCTTTAAATATGTACAGGTTAAGATCCAGTTTGTCACCATGGTTATGACATGTATAATAAGCTGCAATTATTTACCTTTAAATAAAGATCAATACGAACTCAAGTGGATTTTACTGTGTATTCAATAAAAAGATCACAACCACTCGCATAGCGAACACTTTTATGTTTTGCGTGCTGTTCGCGCTCAACAGACTAAAGCCTTGAAAAATGCCACCGGACAAGCCGATGGCATCTTCAAATAACGATACGACCTTCA
>ERZ773022.116-NODE-116-length-78747-cov-20.138667_pt1 | contig 78747 bp, 81 predicted proteins | sample MGYA00580839_ERZ773022 | MGnify/ENA primary metagenome ERZ773022 (study PRJEB29015, sample SAMEA2738020) | human oral metagenome | biome: human oral; feature: human-associated habitat; material: dental | place: China | collected 2044 ...
AAGGGCTTCATTATGTCTTTCGGGTGGCGTCGAGTTTTGCTTCTGCAAGGATAAGAACTTCTTTTACAGATATTGATAATGTGGCGCAGATTGCCTCAAGTTCATCAAGGTTAATTGCCCGAATTCCGCGTAATTGCTTTGATAGCTGGGATTGGGAAATACCTGTGGATTCTTGAAGTTGAAGTTGCGAAACATTGTGGTTTAATCGTGCGTCGTTAAGGATCTCGGCGACGATTTTTCCAAACGCTCCAACATCATTTCTTGATCTACTTCCCATGATGTTGAGCATGTCAGTCGCGCTATATGGATGTCAAAGAGATTAATAGATAAAGTTTATTTGGACTGGATTAAATATCGCCAATTGAACTAATGACTTGTAAGTCGCATAAAAATAGTAGAGCAGATTTTTTTGCTGCGACACAGAACACATTCCCTCACTAGGGGGTGCTACTCATATTGAGGGCATGAATGTCAAGAATATTCATGACGCAAGCATGTGTGGCGGTCATTCAAAAATCGCAAAAATAGCTGATATCCCATAAGTTCTCAAACCTTTAGGCGTCGTCAAGCGTGTGGATGCTTCATGGCTTATTGCACAGCTTGGATACCATAAAAAACTATGCTTGTCGACGATCTTGCGGCGGAAATCCGGGCCCTACCGCAGCGCCAACCGTCGACTAGCGAAGCCTATTGCTGTCCCCGGGCCAACTCCGCTTCCTCCAGGAGCGACGTAATCACCTTCGTCTCCCTCGGTAACGCTGCATGCGCCACCGAACCATCTAACACTATAACCTCCCCAAATTGGGAAAACTTCGGATTCACCGTCTTATCCGCCGTGGAAATCACCGAATACACCTTCGTAGCAGGATCCACGTCATCCACCTCAAACGGGCCCCGTAAATCCTCATACGCCTGCCCAAACAACTTCACCATATGCTTCCCCTTCGTCGGCAACCCCTGCCACGGCGTGCCCAAACCAATGATCGTCGACACCTTTCCCACAAACTCCGGCTGCCGCACCAACTGGAGTCCTACAATGCCACCAAACGAATGGCCCACTATGTCAAACGACCGGAATCCCTCACAAATGGCCGTCACATCCCGAAGCCCATCGACAAACGCGCCTGTACCATAATGCGCATAATCGGGAGCTATAAACGGCCGCCCTATCTCATTCAACGCCACCGCCAACGCCCCAAACGCCTTCGGGGTGCTATATGCGCCATGCAGTAACACCACAGGCGTACCACTAGTACCAGTCGATGACGGTAACGCCTTACGCGGATCAAACCGCGGAATCCAGTCGAACAAAGCCATTATTCCTCCTTGCGGGCGGCAAGTAATTGTCGGGCAGCACGCTGCATATCTGCGATCGAAAAGTCTGGCACATATGCAGCACTCACCGCTAATCCTATCGCTGGAAGAGTCGCAGGGTCGGTATACACCAGGAACCACGGCGCATATTCTGGCAAAAATTTTCGCTTAAACGACGCCAAACTACGGAACCCATACAGCGGCTCCAATGTGCGGCCCAACACATCCGTCACAATATTCAACGGATTTTCTTCACCAGACGCCTCATGCGCCAACGGCGCACCCGACAAAGAAATCCACCCTAAACCATCCTCATGGGCCTGCACCAAAGTTTCCGCAATCAAAAACTCCACCACCGGCCTAAACCCAGCTGGATCCCGCCGCATGAAATCCAACATCCACCCGGCAAGCGCCCCATCCTCATACACCGGTAACCAACTCGTTACCCCATGTAAATTATCGTGCTCATCCAATGCCAACATCAGCCGCACCTCCGGGTCATGCAATGTGGAAAGATTCCCCAACGTGAACCCCATCTCCGGCAGTGACTTATCCGATACCCACTCTTCCGATAACGCCCGAATCTGGCTACGAATCATCGTGCCGGCATCATTCCACGTGGTCCACACCGCCCGAATCCCTTCCTTACCGGCACGATTCCGGGCAGTCCGCACATCCTGAAACTTCTTCCCCCGAAACGTCACTAACTCCGTCGAAACAATCGACTCCTCAGCCACCTGCAACTTCGACGTACCCGGCCGGCCCGCGGCAAACTCTGCCCCCACCGAATACCACGCCAACGTCCACCCCTGCTGCTCTGCAAACTTCCCAAACTCATCGGCAAGTGACTGGGCTGTGGCATCACCCGAATTCACCACCGGCTCACCCAACGTAAGCACTGTCGACGAATGCAGCCGATATGCCACATAACCAGCGCCATCCTTGGCTTCCCACACCAAATTGCCCGGCCACAATGTCATCCACGACAAATGATCCCCACCCCGACCAGTCGTCAAAATCTGGTGCATCCGCTGATGCTTTGCATCATCCCCCAACTCCACATGTGTCGACCGGCACGCAATATACAAGAAAATTGCAACCGCGATCCCCAACACCGGGCCCGGCCACAACCCCAGCCACCAGCCCAACTGGTCCGCCGGATGAATATCCGCCGTAAACACTCTCGACAACACCGGCGGCAACAACACCACCCGCAGGGCCTTTATCGTCCCCAACAGCGACACATGCGGCTCAAAATGATCCCGCAACGCCATGACGCTCCCAACCCACAAACAACACACCAACACCGCAAACGACGAAATGCGCAATACCAGCAGCTTTGTCGTGCCATGCTCCGCCGGCGCCCGGAAATCCCGCCAATATACAAGCAACACCACAATGAGCACCAACCACGGCAACACCGTCAGCAACCCATACGAAGCCATAAGATTAATAGGAATATCTGTTTCCAGCTTCGTAATCCGAAACGCCTCAAACAGCAATCCTGCAATTGTCGCCCACAAAAACACCTGGGCACCCCACCAGGCAATCCGCCGGCCCCGGGCCAATCCGATCGCCAACACCACCGCAATAATCAACGGCACCAGATTAAAAATCGCGCCCAACACCCCGGCCTCACGCACCGTCACCGGGCTCTCCTCCCACGTGAGCAGATAAATCCGCGACAACGGTGCATCAGAATCCGGATTCACCGACGTCATCAACGGGCCTGCGGCAATCATCACAAACGCCGCGGCAATGAGCAGCCGAAACTCCTGAAGCGAACTCCGCCGCAACGAACCCCGCACCGGCGTCCGTGACATCACCGCCCCAGCAACCACAGCCATCAGCCGCGCCACATCCGCAGCCGAACCCGAATACAACACCATCGACCCGGTAATCACCAACAACACCACCAACAGGCGGCGCCGCCACAACCTACCAAAATGTGATGACGCTACCGTCGCCACCCCAAACACCCACGGAATCTGCGACAAAAACGGCTCGGTCAACCATGCCTTCGCCCACGACGACCGGCACACCACCATCACATCCCGGGTCACCAGCATGCCAATCACCGAAAACACCTGCAACACCAGGCCAAACCCCAAATACTGGCGGCTCCCCAACATGTATTCGGCGGCGCTCCCCAACACCGCCAACACCACCGTGGCAATCAACAATGCTGGGAAAGTCTTCTCCGTCAACCCGGAAGTGAAAAACCGCCACGACTGGCCCGCCATATCCGACGTCAACCCATAGGCCCGCTGCGGCGACGTGTTGCGGGCCAATAGCCACATTACCCACGCCACCACAATCAACACCGATGTGATTGGCACCCGGCGCGCCACCTGAATAATCCACGTCACATGCCGCAGGTATGCAAGTAGTTTTGCTCGGGCGGCGCCGGGGGCAGCGGTTGCGTTGTCGGTGTTATTGGCGTTGTTGGGTGCCTTGGCGGCTGCGACGTCCGCGGAGGCACCCTGATCCTGCGACCTCTTGGTTTTCCGAAGCGACTGCATTAACGATTTCATGCTGCCCGCCCCCTGGTGCTAGCGGCCGTGGTGTTGGTGCTGGTGGCTTCGGCGCCGCTGTCAGTGCCCTTGTCGGCCACGGCAGTGAGCCCACCCCGTGCCGCCGCAAACGGCAATGTTTGACCAAACCCCGTCCGCCACACCCGGGCCGTATGGGAACCGGGAATCTCCGTGTACCGCGAATCAATCCCAGCATTCTGGGCAATCTCGTGAAGCTGACGAAGCGCCTGCTGCGAATGCTCATCGGCAGTGCCGGCAATAAACCAGCCGGCCAACCGCCGATATTCGGCCCGGCGCTCTGGAGTGGGATGTTGTAACAAATTCATAGGATTCACGGCCTGAAACGCTGCCTCGTCATTATTGAAGAACATTTTTAGAGTAGTCGTATGGTCCTTATATATGGGCTCGCCCTGACCAGCATAACTAATGAAAGTACCGTACGAGCTAGGCGAATTTGTCACCACTTGAAGCGCACAAGTACCCCCATACGATAGCCCCCCAATGGTCCAGTGATTCTGGTCACTGTCTACGGTGAACATGCGTTTGATGCCAGTTGGCACGTCGTCGGCAAGCCAGGTGTGCACCTTATATTCCGGGCCATCAATGCATAACGGGTTGCCGTTGGTCGAACCGGTGGCGTCAATGGAAAACACGATCGGTGCCACCCCATGGTGCGCGGCCTGGAAACTCTGCAACGCTGCCTGGGCATTCAGCGGCCCAAACCATTGCCCCGGCGAACCGGGATTGCCCGCCATCATCACCACCACCGGCAGGCGCGCCCCCGACCAATACGCTGGCGGGATGTAGGCGAGCGAGGTGCGCGCCGGGAATCCGCTTTTCGACGCCGGGATGTCCACGCTCACCAGCGCCCCGACCGGATTGCTGTCGATGGTGGGGGCGGCCTGTTGGTGTTGGAATTCCTGGTAGGTGAGGGGGACGATGTTGCGGCTGGGGAGCAGGTCGGCCAGGGTGGCGTATTGGTCGTAGGCGGCATTGGTGAGGCCCATGGCTGGGAGGATGGTGGCGGCGATGGCGATGATGCCACGCTTGTTGATGCTCAGCGGGATGATGAATGCCAGGAGGGCGATGCCCGGGTAGAGGATGGGCATCAGTTTTTCCATGTATGGGATGATGATGACGTCGTAAAGCAGCCAAAAAGCGCCGGTAAACAGTGCACTTATCAGTGCGGCTCGAACGAGTATGCGATAAGGTTTGCGCCAGCCCACCCAGATGGCGAGGGCCACGAGTGCGGCGAGAAACAGCGTGACCGCGGCCAGGTTAGTGATGGGAATGCTGAGCCATTGATAAACGTGTGCCATAAATTAGTCGGTGATTACGCCTACAATCGCTGTCACAATGCTGATAATGACGCTGCTTATTACAGCGTCCCAAAACGAATCCACGGTGAGCCCAATGCCGAAATGGTGGGCGACTTCGGACGCAACCAGCAGCGTGACAGCATTGACCACCAGGAGAAACAGCCCGAGGGTGAGGATTGTGAAGGGGAGGCTGATGATCCGCAGCACCTTCCCCACGGTGGCTTGGACCACATATAGTACGGCCCCGGCGAGGAGGAAGACGACGTAATAATCGTAGTGCCCGTCGCCGACCAGCGTGTGTGGGGGCATGGCCAGATTGATGCCTGGCACAAAATAGATGGCGCACCACAGCGCGAGGGCGAGCGTGATGATTCGGATTGCTAATCGTCCTAGAGTTCCCAGCATTATTATCTCCTAAGCTATTGCGTGATTGAGTTCCATGCTGCCAGAAATCGGTTGGCCTCCGCGTGGTCGGTGACGGTGATGCGTACGCCCTCGGGGAACGCCCGGACGATAACCCCCTGGTTGGCAAGCTGTTGCGCTAATGTGGCGGCGGTTTCGGTGGTTTTGGTGGGGAGCCATACGAAATTGGCTTCGGACGGTATGGCGCCAATGGCTCGGGCCACCCGGTCGCGCTCGCTCACGGTTTCGTTCGTGCGTTCGAGAAGCTGCGCCGCCCCCGCCAGGCTGGCAATCGCCCCAGCCTGCGCGACAGCATTCACCCCAAACGGGATCGCCACCTTATTGAGCGCCGCAATGATCGCCGGATTACCGAAAGCGTACCCAACCCGCACTCCCGCCAGGCCGTAGGCCTTGGAAAACGTTCGCAGCGCCACCACATTTTCATGCTTTACGACGACTTCCGTCCCCATTGGCGTGTCCTGGGTGCGCACAAATTCAAAATAGGCCTCATCCAAAGCCACCAAGGTGGTGGGCGGCACCACCGGCATAAACTCTTCGAACTCCTGTTTGGTGATGGTGGTGCCGGTGGGATTATTCGGATTACACACAAACACCAGTCGCGTGGCCGGCGTGATCGCCGCCGCCAGGGCCGGAAGATCCACGCGATGATCCGCCGTGAGCGGCACCGGCCTCGGGGTGGCTCCCGCCACCCGGGCAAAAATCGGGTACGCCTCAAAGCTCCGCCAGGGAAACACTACCTCATCCCCAGTTGTGCAGGTGATCTGCACCAACTGTTGACACAAGGCCGACGACCCGCACCCCACCGCAACCTGTTCGGGGCGCAGCTTCAGGTGCTTGGCGATGGCATGCACAAGATCCGTGGCCCCCATGTCAGGATAACGATTCGCCGCGGCGGCCGCCTCCGCCATGGCGGCCACCGCGGCCGGCAGTGGGGGATGGGCTACTTCATTGCTGGAAAGCTTGAGTGCATCGGCCAGTCGCTTTCCCGGAACATATGAGGGAATCTCCGATATGTCAGCACGTACTATCATGCAGCACATCATAATCCGCCCACCAGCCTGACGAGATCAGATGAGTTCAGATGAGGCGGGGGTATATACATAACCAGCCTGTTTGTAACTAAAACGTCCGTTGAGTAACATTACTCAAGATTCAAAAATTTGAATTGGAGACGTGCCAGAGCGGCCGAATGGGGCTCACTGCTAATGAGTTGTCCTCTTAACGGAGGACCGGAGGTTCAAATCCTCTCGTCTCCGCCACGCGCCCGTAGCTCAACGGATAGAGCATCTGACTACGGATCAGAAGGTTGGGGGTTCGAATCCCTCCGGGCGCACAAAGGAAAACCCCAGTAAGCAGCGCGTGTCGACTGGGGTTTTACCGTGTTTCCATAACCCTATATCGGATCCCCTACCATTGTGGATCGTTGCAAGTCATTGAACCTCGTAGGCAACATGGAGGTAACAACGAAGCACCAAAGAGGTAACAAACTATCTCCCTCACAACACCCGGAACCGTGCCCGCCGCTGCTTAGCATCTTGCTGGGCCTTCTCCCCATTCGCCGCGGCAATCCGCTGCCGTTCCCGCGCCAAGTGAGCTTCCATAGCGCCAGGGATAGCATCCAAACCTTCTTCCCACAGGTGCCCATAAATATCAAGCGTCATCGCCGCCGACGCATGCCCTAGCATCCGCTGCACCGTCTTTACATCCGCCCCCGCAGCAATCGCCAACGATGCCGCAGTATGCCGCAACTCATACGTGTCGATACCATCAATGCCTGTCCAAATCTGCAAATTCCCCCAAACCACCCGCCACCTGGCAGTAGTCCACACCATCCCCCGCTCATCCGGTACCAACCAAGCATCATCCGGCCGACCCTCCGCAGCAGTCGCTAAATCTGCCAACAACTCCCCACCAATAGGCACCTCCCGATGCCGACCCGTTTTCGTGGGCCCCACCCTGCCGAGATCATCCACCGCCCGTCGAACCATAAGCCGACCCCGCACCGAATCCAAATCCTTCACCTTCAATGCCTTCGCCTCCCCCGGCCGCAGTCCCGTCATCAGTAGCACCCGCAACAACAACCGTGACTCCACTGTCGGCGCAGCCCCCAACAGCGCATCTACCTCATCAACCCTCAGATATCGGCGCTCACTCTTCCCTTGCGGCGGTAAATCACCCGCCCGCATGGGATTCGCGTGCACAACCTTCAACTCCACAGCCAAATCCAACATCGAATGAATTAACAAACCAGCCTTCCGCTGCGCAGAAGCACTCACCTGCCGCGGCACCCCACCATCAGGCACCCCCTTCATCGTCGTCATCGTCGGTAACCACGACACAACCTCCGCCCGCGTAATCTGCCGAACCAACCGCCTCCCCCACTGAGGCGCCACCCGTGCCCGCCACGTACTAACATAATCGCGCCGGGTTTTCTCGCTAACCGTTGCCTTGCTAGCGATCCACGGCTCCCACAAATCCCGCAGCGTAATAGACGCTTTATCTTTAGTAATCCAGTTCCCCTCCGACTGGCCAGTCTCCACCCGCGCGATATAAAGCTCCGCTGCATCACGACTAGCAAACGACTTGGTCACCCGTTTACCATTCTCCGTCCAGCGTGCTTGCCACCGCTTCCCCGCTCCCCAACGGCTAGTACGGATTCGCCGACCCCCCTGAGGGTTCGGCTTGGTCCATAAATCCTTGACATGAGCCATGATATACTCCTTAAAGAACCCATCTGCATGGGTTTCGTTTCCTTAAACCCCCGCTCATGTCTGCCAAGAACTGGAGCGGGGGTCAAAAATATTTCCAATGCGCTTACCGTTGCCGCAGTTGCTGGCTGACGGCAAGGTTATAGCCGATAGTTGCTAGGGTGTTCCAAATACCGGCCAGAAGCATGACCGCAAGTGACCCGCCCGTCATCGTCAGGCCGATAGCAAGATCATCTCTCCCGTTGCCGGTGAAGATCGCTAGAAGCCCAAGGATGAACACTACAAGCCCGAGGTTGGCGATTAGAATAGCGATGGTCTGGTGCCGCTCAAACGGCTTTGTTGCGGTGGGCCCCGCATCAGTAACCGGTATTGGCCGTTGCGCATATCCCTGAGGCTGCGGTTGATACTGCGGAAACGCCTGCTGTTGTGGAAGGGAAGGGGGTTGTTGCGGCAGCTGTTCCCCCTGCTGCGGTTGCTGTGGCTCCTGCGGGGCTTGTGGTGCTGGTGCCTGATGCGTCATTGCGTGTTTCCTCCTTGGAATGTGATAACCGAAGAGTCAATAATGACTCCTTTTTTGGTGGTGATATAGCAAATGCATGACTTGTGGTTCCAAACCCCATCAGCCTGGTAGCGGAAGCTTCCGTTTGTCTGGAATAAGGCGGTGTCACTCCCGCCTAGAGGTTGAAATATTGGTGGGGTTATAAATTCAATCTTTCCCGCGTTCGGTAGTTCTTCATCAATCTTCATTAAGCAGGCGCTAGTCATATTGTCGTTATTGGCAATATCAACGGGGGCGCGGAGAAGAACCTTAAAATCTTCTGGGGTGAGAGACGTGCTTGGCGCTGCAGTCTTTGTCGGCCCAGCAACCGCCGTATCCTGCACGCCTGCTAAAAAAGCGCCGAGCAGCCCAGCACAAACACCAATAATGATGACGCCCATAGCAAGCCAGAACCACCACAGTTCACGGATTGATCGCTCATTAATAGGTTTACGTCGCGTGTCGGTAAGCATTTCCGATTCCTTTTCTTCATCTTATGTAAACCGCAGTTAAGATTTATCTTATGATTCATCTAGGTGCTTGTATATAGTTTTGATGGAATGATGTTTGCAATACCCTCTTTTGGGTTTATCAGGCATCCATAAGGAATCTCGCATATGTACCTGACCGGTACATTTCCTGCCACGCCTCAACTATGAAAACCGTCACTCCCAGCTCATGAGCGACCCCGCTTAACGACGGATGGACACGCTCGGCCGCCGCATACTCCTCAATCGTGATTAACTGTCTCGCCGCCCACCGATTAGCCGCCAGCTCCTGCTTCGCCCGCCACCACCCCACAGCAGCCGAATCATGCCCCAACGCTGCATGCCCCACCTCATGTGCCAAAGTGCAAAGATGTGCCACCGGATGCAGCCCCCTCCGAATACTGATCGCGCGCCGGGGAGCGTTCCAGAGCCCCTTCTTGCCGCCAACATGCGTACACAGGGTAACCCCCAGAGATATTGCTAAATCTTCAAGGTTGTCAATCGTTAACATTTCATTCTCCTAGAGATATGAAAAAATTAAGGATAATCATAAGGAGAACGAAACAAAAATATCAAATTAGCTTACGGCCCATCATGGTAATCATCATCACCCGGCATCGGCTCATCCGGCGAGTCATCCGCCGCCGCCATCTCTTCATATTGCCAACCATCATCAGGAGACGGGGTGTTGCTTTGCATTGCCTTATCGAGCTCAACCGCGTTTCCGATGTGAGGTGATATTTCCTTCTCTCCATGGAAAATTCGGACCGATTCTGGATCTATGCGTTTATCAATCTCTTTGAGGAGCTGCTTATTCGTGGCTAAGCCTAGAGCTGTTTCTATACCCGTCCCATCCAAGTCAAGTGGAGTGATATGTCCGGTTTTCACTAGCGCATCCCCAGCTTTGAGGTTGTAGGCGTGTGCGATAGCGATGACATTATCGGCGGTGAGCCGCCCTTTTGCGAGTTGACGGAGGACGGTTGTATGGGCGAGTCCGGCTTTTTGGGCCGCCACGGTAGGAGTGAGCCCATCTTTGATGCTACGTATCCACTGTTCATGGTTCATAAGTCCATTATGCAAGTGCTATTTGCACGTGTCAAGAAATGGTGATTTGGTGAAATTTCAATAAACGCTTGCGAAATGATCTTTTGATGTGCATAATGTACCCATGAAGATCGAAATGAACGGAAGGTGAAAATGAAGTTACGCCTCAAAGCTGGAGTGATTGAGAAAATCATGTCAGACCGACGGTTGGAAACCGATGAACAAACGGCTGCGATTTTGGGGGTCGATTTGCCGGATCTTGAGCTTATGCGGGCGGGGGCACCAATTAGCCGCGCGATGGCTCTGCACATAGCAACTATCCAAGGGACAAACTTTGATCTGTCTCCATGGGTGGAATGGGTAAAACCAGAGCTCAACACCCCTGCGGCTTAGTCGCGCTGGGGTTGTCGTAAAGCGAGGAAGAAAAGGAAAAATGATGAAGAATTTGGATGTTGTGGTTCGTGTGAAGCGCGAGCCGATGTTGGCTGAGTTGAGGCCGGTAGCGGAGGCCCTCACTGCTCTGCTTGATGAGGGGTTGGTTGATGTTTTGATCGTGGGCGGCGGTACAGAAAACGCCGGGGTTCCTCATGTGTCGGAGTTCATGCTGTTGGGGTTGTGCACTGCAGATAGCACCCAGCCTGAGGTCGTGCACGGGAATATCACGGTGTTGCAGCATGCGCTGCGGCAGGAGGTGGAGCCCCGTGCCTAGCCGGAAGATTGATGACCTCCAGGTGACGATCACTGATGATGGGGTGGAGTTGGCCCAGGACGGGGTTGGCGTCGTGCAGGTTGACGCAGATTCGATCATGCGACTCGTCGACGCTTTGCATGCCGCCTGGTACCAGCATGCCGGGGTGCCGCCGATGATGGACCGGTTCTGCAATATTGGCGATGGCCTGTACGCAACCCGAGACGGCGGAACGGTTCGCTTCTACGACGAAGGCGAGTTCCTTTTCCGGGTTCAGCGGTTCCAGTTCCCAGCGATGATGAGCTTGTTCGCCCCGGAAGACCCGAGTGCTGCCCAGGAGGTGGCTGTTGATGCCTAACGAGTTTGTTTTCTCGGGTGAGCTGGATGGGTTGTTCATCGAGCTGGGGCCCACCGGCGCGGATCTTCAGGATATCGCTGGGGCTCAGATCCATATTGATCTTGAATTGTTCCCCCGGCTGTGTTCGATGTTGCAGCTCACCTACCAGGCCAATGCCGGCCTAGGCGTCTAATAGCTCCCTTATTGCTTGTGGCCCCCCCTTCCTCGCTTGGGGAAGGGCTGGGAGGGGGCCGCTTAGCACCTACATACAGAAGAAAAGGAATTTTAGTAATGATCTCGTTTATTGGAATGTTGGCCGCGATGGTGTCCATGGCGTTGGCCACGTGCTCGCTGGCGTTAGCCGTTGTCGTCTATCGCTGTATCCGGGGGAGCGTCACTAGTCGCCAAGAAACGGCGCAGACGGCACCTGCTGCTGGTACGCCGGCTGCTGCTGTTGCTGCTGGAGGTGGCGCCGTAGATGGCGCGACTGGGCGGCTGCTCATCACCCCATGTTGGTTTAGTCGCCTCGTGGTTCCTCTTGCTGTTTGGTCTGCCCGCCTGGTGGTGTCCTGTTTGCGCACGGTGGGGGAGCGGCTGTTATCAAGCCAGGTGTCTGTTGGTTGTTGGTCCCGTGCGGGGCAGCGCTGGGGTTCACTGTTCGTGATGCCTCGATTGGTGCGGCTATTGCCGCTGGTCGCTGTGTGGTCGGATTGGTGTTTGTCGCCTTGCCGGGTGGTAGGGAGAGGGCCGCCTGCTTATGACGTGCGCCTCTTGTCGCTGATATCGGCGGCAATAACCCCTATAAACCAGAAAACCGGGGGCTAGCGCAATCACGGTTACTAGCCCCCGTCGTAAAGCCTTTGAAAGGAAAGGCACATGAATCATATCACTACCCCTCAATTACCGCAATGGTTGACCACCGCCCAAGCCGCCACTCTGTCGGGCTTTTCCCAATGGCAGATCAGGAAATTCTGCCGCCAGGGTGTGCTGCGCGCTACCCAGCCGTCGATGTCCACCACTGTGGGACGCAACGCCCCCTACCGGATCGCCCTAGCCGACCTGGCGGCATTCATGGACGCTCATCCGGTGGCCGACCAGGAAGGATACCGCCATGCCGGATTCTACCGCTGACCTACCATCTCGCCTCGCCGACAGCCTGACTGCCACCACCGTCTGGCAACAAGAGTTGATCGCTAAGCTGCTTGAGCGGGGGAACGCCGAAGCGGAAAGCGGCCTCGACATCGCTTTGATTATTCATGATTTGCACGCCCAGGTTGAGACGTTGACTGCGGCGAAAGCGGTTGCCGAGCAGCGTGCTGCCGATTTACATGCGGCACTGCATGATGCATGTGCGCAACGGGACGCCTATAAAACCCATCAATGCCCCCACGAAAGCCCTTGGCTAGTCACTGTAGACGCATCTGCCCCAACGGCGGACAGCGTCAACGCTGTTGACGGCTCCGGCTCTGCCGCTGGCTCCGATAGCAGCAGCACTGATGCTGGGTCGGCCATGGCAGATATTGAGGCCATAGTCCCGTTACTGCCCAATAAACTACTGAAAGATACCCGGTATGCGGCCAACGCTGCGCTTACCGCTATCGGTATGTGCCGGGAATCATTCGAGAACGGTAACGATGAAAAAGCGTTCACCTGCATGCGGCATGCAACGACCCACATGGAAAACGTCATCGCTGGCTTGAAGACCATAAACTCAATAGCGACCGGCGAGCTCCAATCATGACTGCGCCCGTTGTTCGCTCTCCTATGGTTATCCGCCGCATGTATTCAAGTCGGTTGGTATCTCTCCGGTTCTCCCAGGGGCATGCGGATGCCATCGGCCTGGGCGACTTGGTCGCATGCATCCCCGGGTTCGAGCTGCTCCCCGAGATGACGCTAGCTGGCCTCCCTACAGTGCACGGAAGCTGTTTCCTCCAGGTACCTACCGCGTGGCAGTGGGCTGCTGCGTTCCAACGCCGTGGCCAGAATAATCAGTACCGTGCGCTGTCTGGCCTGCTCCAGTGGGCAGAGCAGCAGGAGGCGCCAGCATGAGCCGCGCATGGTGCCGCTGGTGCGGCGCAGAAATCCGCTGGGCAAAAACCACCAACGACAAAAACATCCCACTCGACCCCTGCCCGACCCTAGACGGTCGCTGGCTCATCAGCCTTGGCCTCGCCCACTACGTGCACGGCGTCGCCAGGGAACAGGCCCAGATCGCGGGAGAACGACTGTACGTGGCACACATGGAAACCTGCACACGTAAAACCCGCCAACTCAACCTAAGGAAAAAACGATGAACGCTACCGAGATCCGCAGGACACCCTTGGCCGCGTCCGCCGATACGATCGGTGCCCTACACATCCATGAAACGTGGGCGATCGTCGACTGGCCCCACAACCCCGTTACCGGGGACCACGAATCCTACGCGGTCGTCTATTCCGCCGACGGCTGGCGGGTCGCCGAGGTGCCCATCCCCACCGCCGCATACAGCATTGTTCATGCCGCGCCGGGGCAAGTGCTCGCCGCAGCCTACGGCGTTTTGGAAGACAACCCCCATCTTATTGATACCCTCCGCACTCTCCAGGAGCCCTAAATGCTGACCTACCTCGAAGAAGATGCCGCCCTGATTTGCAGGTGCCTGCCGAAAAACATTGCCAGGCCGGACGACGAAGAGTTCCCTCTATTCCTTATCTATGCGGTGCTCATGCGCGCTAAGGGCACTGCTGCCACGCTATCAGACGTTCATGATGCCTGGGCAGCCTGGCGGGTTGATAGCGCGCCCCTGCACAAAGATTTGGTGCCGTTCGATGAGTTGGATGCCGCCACCCAGGCGCTGGACCAGCCATACTTGGATGCTATCCATGCCGCCGCCAGGATCCGGGAGGCCGAGACCCATGCCTGACTATTCCCAGCTGCCGGTCAAGTCAAAAGCAGTCTTGTTCACCCGGGAGCTGCATAACGCGATCCGCGCCGTGGTCAAAGTGGCCAGTCGGAAGGTTGAGGACTTCGACGTCGTCAAGCTGGTGTTCCGGGGTGAGCGGCTGCTTGTGTGTGCCGCTAACCCGCGGCATATGATCCAGGCGGTGGTGTCCACTTATTTCGCCGTTGTCGCTGCCGAACATGCCGAGGTGGAAATCACGGCGGCATCAGCCAGGCTGCTGCTGAAGCTTAAGCCGGATTTCAAGAAAGCCCCCGAGGCACAGTGCGCGCTGTTCGTCTCAGAGAATGAGCTCACCCTGCAGGATTTGTCCAGCACTTGCGGTGACCTTACCGACGTCACTGCGGCACGGCTGACCCCAACATTGCCCACCGACGTTGTTGCTGTCATGGACCGGGTGCGCGATGAAGCCAGACACGGCGTTGATGCTGCCTCACCAGTGGTTCTTACCGCCGCCCAAATGGACGCCATCAGCGCCGCTATCCAGTACGCCGGGGTGCCATTCTGCGCGCCCATTGGGCTGCCCCCAGGCGACTACTTAGCGCGCTGCTACGTGCCGTTGGGCGGCATGGTGGAATCCTATTCCACGGTAACGGACATCCGCAGGCCCAACGCCGCCGACGGTGGCCCGGCGCGGGATGCTGATGGGTTCGAGTATGTGGCCACGTTGCCGGTGGCGCCGCGGCAGATTACTGCGCGGCCGAACCTTAGTGGCGGGGCGGTCTAGTTATGATTCTCGGTATCTGCCAGCAGCCCCGGCACCAGGCGACAGCTACACGGCCGAGCCTGTGGGATCCTACTTTCCCCGGTGAGCCGGTTAAAAACGCGCTGGTTAGGCAACAGCAGGCTAGGCTGCTGTGCGCTACCTGTCCGTTGCTGGGGGCGTGTGAACGCATGCTCTCCGACACGGAGCGCCGCGGTGTCCTCGTGGGTGGGGTGGTTGCTGGCCGATACTCAGACATTCCTCAGCAGCACGGTAAGGAAGGGGACTTGTATCAGGAGCGGTGCCGTGCCTGTGGGCGCCCGATGCTGCCGCAGGCGGAGCCACCGATCCAGGCCAGGGGGCGCCGCAGTAAAAAACACCTACTCCGGCACGTGGGGGAGGGGCTGTGTGATAAATGCTATCCCACGTGTTCGCGGCTGTTTCATGCGCGGGGCGGGGCGGCATGACGAACCATATTTTCATTTACATTGTGCACGTTTATTTATTAGAGAGGGGAGAAGCGCATGTGGTTTAGGGGAGGCGACACCTTAACGACACACCCGCTGATGATACGACTCCTTGAAGTGTGCGACGGAGACCATCTGCTGAAGAACGAGGCAAAGGGTGTTCTTGTCGATCTGGTGAGCATCTCGGCGGCTCACGCTACCGATTACCTGGTGGGGTATGGTGCCGTGTCGCAAGTAGCGCCGGGGCGGGAAAAGATCGTCATCGAGAACCTTTGTGCCGCGGGCCTTCTCTTCCGGGAAGAAGGCCCCGGCGGGCGGCCAATGCTGCGTATCGTTGACGACCCCACACTTTTCCATATCCGGCTGAAAGAAGAGATGGAACTTGATCGTCGGAGGGCGAAAGACAAACGAAACCCTGAGCTACTCATCGCCGTGCGTGTCCGGGACGGCGATCAATGCCGCTGGTGTGGGAAAACCGTGGACTGGCGGGATCGCCGCTCTGCCAGGAGCGCCACCTATGATTCCCTCAACGGGCATAAGGCATCCACCCCTGAAACCCTTGTCGTCGCCTGCCATGCCTGCAACAGTAAGCGTGGTGCTGGAGAAGCCCTAGAGCTTCGAGACCCGCCAACACCAGACGAGGTTTACTACACCGCGGCCAGCATCGAGTTCATCAACAACCAGTATGCGCAAGACAGTGGCATCCATGTGGTCTCGCGGAAGGAACGCCAAGCCCAGCGCGTCGCTCAGGAAACCCGCCCCCCGGCGCGCCAGGCGCCTGTTAAACATGAGAGCAGGGAGCCGCAGGTAACAACCAGCGCCCCGGAGCCAGCCACGCCGCCACCAGCAGTCGCAGTTGATGGGTTTAGCGATCCCCTCGACGACGCCCCAGACTGGGTACGTGAAGGACACATAGAAACGACCCCTTCCGGCACCGCTGGACCATCTCCTGCACAGCCGCATGTAACGCCGTCCCAGCGGGCACAAGAGCCTACGCACCCCCTAGAAGAAGCGGCAGTCATGAGCCGTCCAGGCGCCGCGCCGGGTAGCGTGCAGGATGGGGCGCCAACAACTACGCAACAAACCATAGACGCGACGACTGGCCTTGGGCATGGTCGCCGCCCAGGCCGCCGCCGTAACCGCCGCCGCCGCGGAGGCCGCCAACGGGAATAGCCGCGGGTATTCCCGAACTTATACCCCTCTAGCCGCTACGAGCTTGCCGTGGCGGCGATTAGCCATGCCTGAGAACTTTTACTCTTGAATGGCCTACCGCACCACTAAAACCCGTGATGAACAGCGAAAACGGGGCCTTGGGTACCTTCATGCGGGTGGAGGAGCCGCTGGCGCAGGTGGCAGATAGAGTTGCCCTGGCGGCTATTACTCCTTGCACATGTGCCTCGTTATCCTGTTTTCGCTATCCCCAGGTGTCGCCTGGGGATTTTCTTTGCCTATGTTCATAACGATTTGCGCATATCTAGATCGGATCTAGATCATGCCTAGGACGGCGGGGTGTCGTTTCTGGTCTCGTCGGGTCGGGTCGGGGCGGGGAGGCCGCCGTTAGGCGGCAGCCCAGGTAAGATGCTTCTTTAAGAGAGAAGGGAAACCTGGTGGACGATTACCTTTTACATGAGTTAGGGAAAGCTCTTTACACACTGGAGACTGAGGGGGGAGCGCTGCCTGATCTCCTTACCTTCCACAGGGGTAGTGGTGGTGATACTCCGGTTGGCCGGTCGGCTTGTGCGTCGAGGCCGCCGGTGAATTTGTCCATGTTGGATTTGAAGATGCGTACGGAAAACCTCTTGGCGTTTTGGGCGGGGCAAATCGCTGTGACATCCGGCGTCGGCGCCCCTCAGGAACATAGCGTTCCTGTGTTGGCTGGGTGGCTGCAGCAGTGCCTGTGGGTGTTCGATGAGGCGCCGTGGGGCGGTATGGCCGCCGAGGAGATCGTGGCGCAGTCGCGCCTGGTGGCTGAGGTGGTGGCTGACTCTAGCGATGATGAGTATGAAGAAGCGCCGCCGGAGTGGGCGTCGTGCCGTGTAGTCGCCTCGTGGTTGACCCGGTGCGGGTATCGGGTGAGCCATATGCGGGTGTGGCGATGGGCCCAAGCTGGGCTGGTGCGGACAGTGACCGGTGATGGTGGAACACTGGTGTGTTACGCCGATGCCGAGCGCGCCTGCATCGACGCCGCCCCTGGCGTTGGTGTTGCGGTGTTACACCCCATGGTGTAAGCTAACGCTCGTAACCCCTGGGCCCAAGGCTCAAGGGGTTTCGTCGTATCCGCAGCAGCTCCCCACTATGTGGGGATGTCCCGTTTTGGTATTGGGGCCGGGGTTTGGCTTTCCGCGGCCTGTCGGGGGATTCTTTTCCTTTTTCTTCACTACCCGACACCAGGCCCAATGCTGCGGATACGGCACCTATATGCTTTCAACTTTTCAAGAGCTGGGGGTGGTGGTCATGCCGCGCGCAGGAAGTATCTGCTGTGAACCCGGATGTCCGAAACCCGCTGTTTACCGGGGCCGGTGCCGCAGCCACACCCAAGAGCAGGAGCGACACCAGCGCGCTACCGTGGCCACTAAACGCGATGAGCCTAGCAGCCGGGAGGCTCGGCGCCGGGCGGTTGCCGCCTGGCGCGCCGCCCATGGTGATGTGTGCCCCGGCTATCGCCGCCCGCCGCACCCGGCGCGGGACCTCACTGCCCAGCACGCGCATGCCCTCGCCGACGGCGGCGACCCCGGCCAGCCCCTGGTGGTGCTGTGCCGCAGCTGCAACAGCCGGCACGGCGCCGACCAGCTCGCCGCCCGCCGCGGCCGCCGCTGACCCCAGGGGGATACCCCCTGTAGCAGGCCTGCTATTGGCCGTGACGGAGGTGGCTAGATGGTGCGGAGGGTTCAAAAACTGCCTCTGGCCTGCTATTTTTTGAACCCTCAAACCTGATATTTTGCTCGATGAAACCTTTTGGTAGGGGGTGGTTTTTATGCCCAGTGGTGGTGCTAGGCCCCGGTCGGGGCCACCGCCGGACCCTCGTTCTGGTCGTTCTGATGCCCGCGGTATCTCCGCGGAGTTGCGGGTGCTGCCAGCGGCCGGCTACGCGGGCAAGCCCCCGCCGTGGCCACTGCCGACCGGCTACTCCAGGGAGCGCGCCCTATGGAAAAAGATATGGCGGTTTCCCCAGGCTGTGGCGTGGGCTGGCGAGGAATGGCGTTGGCTGACTATCGCGCATTACGTGCGGTGGGCTGTCCGTAGCGAAGCACCAGGGGCTACGCCGTCAATGATGACCCAAGTGCTGCGGCTTGCCGATAGCATCGGCCTGACGCCCGCGGGGCTCCTACTCAACGGCTGGATAATCTCCACCGCTGATGACGACTCCGTCACCGAGTCGGCCCCGCCACCGCAGCAATCTAATCCTCCTAGGCGCCGCCTACGGGCGGTAAAGGACGATGACGATGATCCTGCCAACTGACTGGGTTGTCGACTTCCCCACCCTCGGGGATCTGTGGGATGCCTGGGCGCGGGCTCACTGTCTCATCCCCGATGGTTATAGACGTGGGGAGGCATTCGTCTGGAGTGATTGGCAATTCTGGTGCGCTGCCAACTTCGGCCGTATCCGTGCAGGGCTGCAATGGGAAAACAACCCCTTGGGCGCCAGGGCATTCACCTACCGGCGGTTGCAGGTTATCGCCCCGCAGAAGACTGGTAAGGGGCCGTGGGCGGCGTCGATGACGGCTATCCAAGCGGTAGGCCCAGCTGAGTTTGACGGCTGGGCGGCAGCGGGGGATGTCTATCGATGCTCCGACTGGGGCTGTTCCTGTGGCTTTGTCTTTCCCTACCAGGCTGGGGAACCCAAGGGCAGGCCTCACCCATCGCCACTGATCCAGTTGACTGCCACATCCGAGGACCAGGTGGAGAACACCTATAGGCCGCTGCGGGCGATGATCCAGATGGGTCCCCTCCGGCGCCAAATGGCGGTCCGGGATGGGTTCGTGCGCATCCTTGGCGGTCTGGGCGGCGACGACGCCGACCGAATCGACGCCGTAACCGCCAGCGCCGACAGCCGCGTCGGCAACCCCGTAACGTTTTGTGAACAGGACGAAACGGGGTTGTGGACCAAACGCAACCGCATGACTAAAGTCGCCGACGCCCAGCGTCGTGGTCTGGCAGGCATGGGTGGCAGGGCGATCGAGACGACAAACGCCTACGACAGTGCGGAGCAGTCGGTTGCCCAAACGACGCTTGAAGCCAACTTGGATGATGTGGCGACGTTCTACATTCCACCGCCCAAGCATTTGAAGTGGGAGCGGAAACGAGACCGGCGCCGAATCCTCGAAGCCGTCTATAAGGGCAGCCCCTGGGTCAATATCGCCGCGGTGCTGGCCGAGGCTGACGAAATATCCCTCCGTGATCCCGAACAGGCCGAGCGTTTTTTCGGTAACCGGATCACCTACTCTTCAGGCAGCTGGCTGCCAGCAGGACTATGGGAGGAGCACTATGCAATGGCTGGGGAATCCCCCTGACGGCACTAGCATCTGCATGGGCTTTGACGGGTCAGAAAACAACGACTGGACTGCTATCCGGTGTGAAACCCTTCAAGGGTTTTCGTTCACACCCCGTTACGGGCCAGACGACCGCCCCACCATCTGGAATCCTGCCGAGTGGCAGGGCCGCATACCCCGCGGGGAAGTAGCCGCAGCCGTCGACGAACTTTTCGACCGCTACCAGGTGGAACGCATGTACTGCGACCCCCAGGATTGGAGGTCAGAAATTGGCGAGTGGGCGCTCAAATACGGTGATGAGCATGTGTTTGAGTGGGCCACAAACAGCATCAAACGCATGTACCAGGCGATTCGGAGGTTCGAGGTAGACCTGACAACGGGGCGCATCACCCATGACGGGTGCCCGCTCACTAGTCTGGCCATGGCCAACGCTCGAAAGGTCGCCAAGGCCGGCCAAATGTACGTGCTCGGCAAAGCAACAGAACAGCAAAAAATTGACCCCGCCATGGCCACCGTGCTCGCCCACGAAGCGGCCATGGACGCCCATGCTGGTGATTGGGAAAACGCTTCAGCGCCCGCCAGGGTTGTTGTGCTAGGCCGCCGCAGAAGGAGGTGACAATGGAACTCACTCCAGAAGAGCGAAGACTCACTGAAAAGCTCTTCAACAAGATCCAGAAGCAGCGCCGGGAAGACCGCAAAAACGAGTGCTACTACCGAGGTCTACAGGAAATCGGCAACCTTGGCATTGCGGTGCCACCCGATGTGCAGCCGTTTGCTTTCCCTTTGAACTGGTGCCGCACCTATATAGATGTTTTGGAAGAGCGGCAGGACGTGCGAATGTTCCTGCGCTCCGGGGCACTCGAAGAAGACGCCGAGCTGCGTGCCGACTGGGAAGCCAACGACCTCGACTCCTTGTCCCACCTGGTGCACCGCGATTTGCTCATTTACGGTCGGGCATTCATCTCCGTTGCCGCCCGCGACGGCGGCGGCAGGCCCCGGATCATGCCCGAATCCCCCAAAGACATCGCCGCTTTGGTCGATGCGCGCACCCGTGAAATGACCGCGGCCCTCCGCATCTACCGTGACGACACCGGCATCGCCGAATACATGACCCTCTACCTCCCCGACTCCACCGTGCTCATCGACCGCCGCGCCGGGAAATGGGAAGCAACCAGGCGAATCAAACATCGCCTAGGCCGGGTGCCGCTGGTGATGATCCTCAACCGGCAACGAACCGGGGAATGGTCGGGCGAAACCCAACTAGCCGATCTTCGACCCCTGGTCGATATGGCAGGCCGGGTAATGCTACAGCTCCAGCTAGCCATGGAAACCGTAGCAACGCCCCAGAAAGTTGCCCTAGGCGTGTCTCAGAAGGACTTCGTGGATGCCGCCGGCAACCAGATCGACGACCCATGGGAGACCTATCTGGGCGCCATCTGGGCGATCTCCAGCAAAGACGCCAAGATCGAGCAGTTATCGGGCGCCCAACTGACGGGTTTCCACGACACCATCAAAATGCTGGCCGAACAAGCAGCAACCGTGACCGGTTTGCCGGTGCGGATGATGGGGCAAAACGCTGCCAACCCCGCCGCCGAGGGCGCCATCCGCGCCGACGAATCCCGACTCGTGAAACAGGTAGAGCGACTAAATACCCTCATGGGTGCTGGGTGGGCCTGGGCGCTCGGCATCGCCGAGCGGATCCGCACCGGCAGCTGGGAAGCCGACGGGCGAATCAGCACCCTGTGGCAGAACCCCGGTACCCCCACCGAATCGCAACGCGCCGATGCGCTACAAAAGAGCACTGGCGGCCGCCCGTTCATGTCAGTGCGCGGGGCCATGGCCGAGATGGGATGGCCACAACAACGCATCGACCGTGAACTGGAGTGGTTGGAGCAGGAAAACAGCATGGGCGGCATTATCGAAAAACTCGAACGCGGCGCCGACGACAACCCGGGCGAACGCGAACCGCCATAGTCGCGATAGCCGTCGTCTAGCGGCATGGAGGGAGGCCTACCGCCATGCTGGATTCCCAGTACTCCAGGCTCCCCCCACAACTCCAGGCAACAGCTGATTACCGGCAGCAACTCATCGCCCAAATCGTTCGACGAGTGCTTGCCGCCTGGCGACCCAACGCACCGCAGGACCCCAATACCTGGTTTACCACCCACGCCCTACCGTTTACCGAGATGGTGACCCACGGGCAACTGCTGGCGGCCCAAGCGGCAATCGCATCGGCGGACGTTGCGCTGGATCTACAACACTACGACCAGGCGTCGGGGTTGTCGGCGGACCCGGAGGCGTTCGCCGGGGTAACAGGCAGCGGCGAACCCGTGATGGGACTCGCCTACGCCCAAGCCCAAAAAATCACCGAGCTGGTCGACACCGAAGCCCCTATCACGGAGCGGGCGCAGGCGTGGCACCACGCGGGCGTGATGCTCGCAACCGCCACCCAAACCGCCATCTCTGATGCCTCCCGCATGGCCATACTCACCCACCTAGCCGCCAGGCCTGGCACCACGTGGATCCGGGTGGTTCGCCCCCCATGCTGCGCCAGATGCGCCATCCTGGCAGGCAAAAAAGGTAGCAGCCGCATGAAATTTCTTCGGCACCCCGGATGCGATTGCACCGCCATTCCGGTCTCCGAGGCTACGTCGGATATGCACAAACTGTTCTATTTCGACGCTAAGGAATACTTCGACTCCTTGTCCCCGGAGCAGCAGGCCAAGACGTTCACTAAAGCAGGCGCCAGGGCTATCCGGGACGGGGCGGACATCAACCAGGTTGTTAACGCCCGCAGGGGCATGACGACTATCACCTCGGCAGGTGGTAGGCGGCGTCTCATCACCACCGAAGGCACCACCAAGCGTGGTTGGGCGTCTGAATACTTGCGGGAACAATACGGCGCGTCGCTGCAAAAAGCCGGTGGCAGGTACCGTCGCACGTCGGTAGCTAGGCTGATGCCGGAAGAAATCTACCGTATCGCAGGTGATGACCGTGACTTGGCTCTATCGCTACTGCATAAGAATGGCTTTCTCACCGACGCCACGCCAGACCTGTCTGGTAAGTGGTCATGGGCGAAACGTGATCCCGAAGTCCTGGCAGCCAAACGCAGGATCGGCGCCAGGCCCAGCATTGCGATCTCTGGACCGAGCAGCGCTGACGATCAAGCTAAACCCGCCATCGGCGCTGAGACTGACGCTAGGCTCAAACACGACTACTCCCAGCGTATAACTACGTCCCCCAGACAATTCCGTAAAGTCGTCAACCGGGTGCTGAGCTATATGGATGAAGCGCACCAAGGGAAAGCATTCCTCCCCGAATACGAAATCGGGCTGATGAAAAAGTATGACCGTAGAGGGGTAAAAATTGAAGATAGCAGCATCAGGGGTACTTCCTATAGGGATCCTGTTGAACCAGGAAAATTCCGGTACCGGGTGACGATCAACGGGACCATCCAAGGGCAGGAGCTAACCACCATCCACGAGCTGGGGCATCTCATCAAATGGAAATACGAGACCCGGCCGGAGATCAAACCCGTATTTGCGGCGATCCGTCAAACTCCCTCAACTCGCAAGATTGAAAACTATAGGGGAGATTTTGCGGAGAGCCTTATGCAGAGCTATCTATTGAGCGACGATGAGCTCTTCGCCCGCGCATATGCCCAATGGGTGACAGCTAAAACCGGAGCGCCGAAGTTGGTGAACACCCTTAACTTTCATCGGGGGCAGCAAAGCGTTTTGAAATCAGTGCAGTGGCAAGATGATGAATTCGCCCAGTATATTGAGCCTGCTCTTGATGAATTTTTTGGCCAGCTGTAATATTATAGCCATGCTATTCACAGATGTCCCTATCGACGCCCCATGGGATGTGATCGTCCAATCCTATATGGACGCCATGGGGTGGGCACGCGAGCGTGCGGAAGAATATGTGGACGCACTTGCAGGCATCCGCATGTGGGAGCCCTGTGACCGGAAAGAAAAATATAAAGATGCTGTTTTACCACCACCAGACTTTCCACTCTGGTGATTCCCTAAAGAACTGACACCGACCCCCAACACCGGAGGTCGGTTTTTCTATGCCCAAAAACAAAGAAGGAAGGAAGATCTATGATTGTCACCGGCCTAATGCGTTATCATATTCGGTGCATCACGCAGCCCCCCATCGACGGCCAGGAGCCACTAGCCGGCGGCGTTGCCAGCGCCGCCGAGGGGGCAGCTTCTACCCCCCAGGCCAGTGGCCGGCAGCGGGAAGGCGAAACCACATCAGCCACCAACAACACCGACGGCGACAGCGATAGTGACGGGGACGGCGACGGCGACCCGAACGGTCGGGGCTCGAAAACCCAGGTGCTTGCTGATCTCGCCAAAGAGCGCGATAAACGGCAGGCCTTCGAGGAAGAAAACGCTGCTTTGAAGGCGCGCCTGGCGGAGTTCGAGCGCGCCCAGATGACAGAGCAGGAGAAAACCGCGGCAGACCTTAAAACCGCCCAGGACCGTGTGGCGGCTCTGGAAGCACAGATTGCCGAACAACAACGCCAGGTGGCAGTCGCCGAGGCACTGAAAACTGCGGGACTGCCCGCTGATCTAGCCGGGCGGCTTCAGGGCTCAACCCCGGAAGAGCTCGCCACCGATGCTAAGGCCCTAGCCGCGGCGCTAGGCGAGCCGCCGGTCGACCCCTCCCAGGGACAACATGCCGGCGGCAAGATGGCCCCCCGCAGCCTCACTGAGGCGCTCCGCAACCACTACAACGTCACATAAAAGATAAGGAGGCTTGCTATGCCTATTACCCTGGCAGACGCCAAACTCAACACCCTGGAAGACTATGACCCGGCGATCATCGACGAGTTCCGCAAAAACTCCCCGCTGCTAGACGCCTTGATCTTCGATACCGCGGTCAACCCCGCAGGTGGCGGCGCCACTCTCGAATACGGCTACCGGCGGCTAGTCACCCAGCGGGGTGCCGAATTCCGCGAAATCGGCAAAGAATACACCCCCCAAGAAGTAAAGACCGTCAAGAAAAGCGTGGAGCTCAAGCCGCTGGGCGGTACTTTTGAAGTGGATCGGGTGCTTGCTCACCTAGGCCCCGCAGCCAGCGACGAGGTGGCCCTGCAAACCTCCCAGCTCATCAAAGCCACCAATGCGAAGTTCAACGATGCGATCATCACCGGTGACACCGCGGTCGATGCCAAAGGCTTTGACGGCCTGGACAAGGCGCTGAAGGACTCTGTGACCGAGCTGAACGCCACGGGGGAGAAAGACTGGACTGCCCTCACCACCGCCGACACCGCGCTGGCTATTCTCGACGATCTGGACGAACTCCTCGGCGCTCTGGATGGCCCGCCCACCCTGCTGCTCTGCAATAAGCGTGTGCTGGCGAAGATCCGGGCAGCAGCGCGCCGGGCCAACCTGTACACGCAACAGCCGGTCGAGGGGCTGCTGGGTGCGGGTGGCCATGAAATCACCCGGGAAATGCTCGGTAACGTCATCCTTGCGGACGCCGGTGAGAAAGCCGGCACAAATGACCCGGTGATCCCCATGGCTGCGGGCAAAACCAGCATCTATGCTGTACGCATCGGCCTAGACGGCTTCCACGGCGTGACTACCACCGACGGCCAAATGCTGCGCACCTGGCTGCCTGACTTCAGCACCTCCGGCGCCGTGAAGCGTGGTGAAGTAGAACTGGGCCCGGTTGCTCCGGTGCTCAAATCCACCAAGGCCGCCGCGGTGCTGCGCAATGTCAAGATCGGAGCCTAATCATCATGGCCATCGTGAAAACCCCCGTCGAGGGCTACACCGGCCCCGTCGGCGCTGATTTGTTCGTCGGCGGCGTCTGCACCGACGTCCCCGACGACCGGCTGGACTACTACCGGCGGCAAGGCTACATTATCCTCGACCAGGAAACTACCACGCCGCAGGAGACGCCAATCCAGCTGCCAGCCGATGGCGCCCCGAAAGCTGACTGGGTTACCGCCGCTGTTCAGCTCGGTATCGACGTCAAAGGCAAAACCAAAGCTGAAATCATCGCAGACGTCACCGCGGTAGCCCAGCCGGTGGAGGAGTAACCCCCATGGCCACCTGGCTCACCGCTGATCCTAAAACCCTGTGGCCACACCTCGAAGACACCCGCCTGGAGGAAGCAAAACGCCTCATCGACCGGGCAGAGCACATCGTCCTCCAGCGGTTCCCCAGTATCCCCACCCGCATCCAGCAACACCGGCTCAGCGCCGAGGTTGTTGCTGGCGTCGTGGAGGACATGGTGACCCGCGCCATCGCCAAAGACGACCGTGGCGGGCTCACCCAGCTGGCCTATCCCGAAGTGACTATGCAGTGGGAAACTGACGGTGGCCTGGGGCAAGGCTCAAGGCTGTGGCTCACCACCGATGAGATCGTCCTGCTGTCCCCGCAGCTGGCCCAGGGCGCCTGGAGTATCCGCCGCAAAGCAACACCTACGCTACCGGAGGCCCGATGCTAACCCCCCGAATCCTATTCCAACCCGGGTGGCAGTATCGGCGGCAAACCATCACTCGTGACGACCCCGCCACCGGGGAAATCATCGCCACCACCTACGAACCCATTGCCGGCACCGGCCTCGTCCAAGAGGCCTACTGGACCGGCATGCAAGAAACCACACCCACCGGTGGCGTCCGCGACGAGCGTCTCGTCATGTTCGCCCCCGCAGGCGTCACTGTGGACGACCTCGACGTCACCGCCAAAGACGAATTCCTGGGGCCCGACGGCCGGGTGTGGCAGTGTATCAGCGACGGCATCGCCCGCGGCATCCCCGGCCGGACACCCGACTACATTGCGGCACGAGTCCGCAGAGCAAAGGAGAAAGAACAACCATGACCGAAACCATCCCCGCAGACCAAGCAAAACAACTGCTGCCCGAGGAGGAAGGCGTCCACGCCGGCATCTACCACGGCACCGACGACGCAGGCAATCCCTTCTTTACCGCGGCCGGCAGCCCCTACCACCTGGCCGACATCCGCAAGAAACAAGCCGCCCAAGCCGCCGAAGCGGCCGAGAAGGAAGCAAAGGAGGTTCCTAGTGGCGAAAGCGAAACTCACCCTGTACCGGCGCCGAATACTCCGCGAGCTGCGGCGCCAAACGGTACCGGCCCGAAAGAAAATCGCCCAGGAGATAGCCAGCCAAGCTAAAGCTACCGCCCCCGTCCTCACCGGCGACTACCGTGACGGCATCGGCACCAACGTGCGTGGCACCATGGTGCGGGTCGTTGACAACGACGAACTCGCAATCCACAAAGAATACGGCACCGCCGACACCCCCGCCCACGCTACCCTTACCGGTACCGCCATGCGATTCGGCCGCTACCGAGGCATGAGGCCCCGATGAGCGCCATAATTCCCACCGCCTACATCCCCGGAGAAGTACGCAAACATCTACTGGCCGATGCTGAATTCGTTCGGTTACTACACGGTGGTGCCGTCACTTGCCGTGAAGTCCCCGACCCGCTCACCAAACCCCACGTCACAGTCAAAGCCGTAGGACATCAGGGCGGCGACCCTAGGCTGCACCGGGTGCTCATCCAAATCACCCCATGGGTGCCCCGACCTGATGTTACCCGCATCCCCGAAGACCCCGACGTCACCGCCTGGAACCTCGCCACCCGCGCCGGGGAGCTGATGGCCAGGGCGAAAAACGTCATCGTTGATGACACCCACGCCTGGTCCGCCCACTGGGTGGACGGCCCCATCCAGCTGGAAGATAAAGGCCGGGGTCTTGATCGAATCATTTACTACGCGCCTGTTCGTATTGGTGTCCACCTGCGCAGGCGCACAATCTAAACTGTTAGGAGTGAATCATGTCTGATTTTGCTGATTCCGAAAAGGCCCACGTGTGGCTGGACGGCGATGCTTTCCGCGCCCCCGTAGGCACCGCCATGCCCACCGACCCGTTTGCTGCTACCCTCACCGGTTGGGACGCCTACGGCGGTATCGAGGCCGGCATTGAGGTGACCACCGAGCAGCAGGTCACCAAGAAGAAAATCTGGAACAAGCGCAATGCCGTCTACAAGATCATCCGCGACGCCCTGGAATCCGGTATGAAGTACCGTGCCGTCGACAACTCGAAGGCCACCTTGCTGACCCGCCTACAGGGCGGCAAGATCACCAAGAAGGGAGACCTTTACGTCGTCGAGCTTGGGCCTGGCGAGGAATTCGCCTTTTTCTGCCGGTTCGATGACGGCGTTTCCAAGACGGCGTTCTACTGCCCTCGCGTGACTTTGCCGTCGCCGGCGAAGCGCGCCGCCTTGGACGGCCAGAACCTGGACGGCTGGGAATTTGACACCTCCTTCCTTGAGGGGTTCGAGGAAATCCTGCCCGAGCTACCCGCGGGCATTACCGTGCCCTGATGGCGGAGACTTCATGCCCATTTTGCGCAATCATCATGGGGGAGGGGCCTGCGCGGGTGGTGTACCGCGATGACTATGCCGTGGCGTTTTTCCCGCTTCGACCCGCGGCTCTTGGCCACACCCTGGTGGTTCCCCGCCAGCACATACCCAATATTTGGGAGCTGCCGGAGCAAACCGCTGCACACCTATCTCGCACTGTCTTGCGGGTTGCCGCGGCGCTACGTGCGGCTGTCACCCCGGATGGGCTAAATATCATCCAGTCCAGCGGGGCGGCAGCAACCCAAACCATCCCTCACCTGCATGCACATTTGGTGCCGCGCTGGGCAGCAGATGCTATGGGCCCTATTTGGCCGGCTAAACCTCCCAGCCACCCACCACAGGTGCTTGACGACCTCCGGGACACGCTGACTGGCCTCATATAGGGCGTCTGGGTGCTGGCCAGTGCCCGAACCCTTATTCCTTCCAAACACTAGGAGAAACCAAACCTCATGGAAAAAATCGACCTTTTCGAACGCGCTCTTTCGATCAACGGCGGCGACCCCGTACCTGTTACCTTGCTCGGCGTTGATCTTTCGCTGCGCCGGAATTTCACCGGCCAGGAAGCGCACGACATTGTTCGGGCGCTGTTTGACCACGCTGACGAAGCAGTGCACGACCAAGCCACGCGGGTTATCGCCCTGGTATCCGATTCCCCCAAGGAAGACCAGGCGGCTTTTGTTGACAAGCTCATGACGCTAAGCCTCGCTGAAGTGATGCGGGTTTTCGATGTCATCGGCGAGATCTGCGGCTACCGGGATGCCGATGGCAATTTTTTTCCTACATCCTCCAGCTAATCAGCCCTCAAGAGTTTGCTAGGCGGCTGGTCGGGTTCCAATCCAAATACCACCTGAACTATCGGCAATGCCTGGCGGAGATGTGGTGGGTTGACCTGACGATACTGGCTGATGGGTTGGATGAGTGGACCCCTACTGACGAAAACATCGCCCGCCTGGTGGACAGGGAGGACTACTGGCTGAACTCCGAATACAGGTCGTGGATTACCGACCCGGACGACCCCGAAGTGCAGGCGGAGAAAACCCGCCAGAAGCTACTGGGTGTAAAGCCCCCAGGCCAGCCGCAGCTGTGGCCTGTCGCGGTCCGCCCACCTGCGCTGCAGCAGCAGCTGGTGCAGGCAGCCACCCAAGCGGCGGAGAAAATAGCTGCCCCGCCAAGAAAGAAGATCACCATCACGGAGTTCCTGCGCATGCGCGGCAACTAGGCAGTTAAGAGGAGGGCATAATGGCCGGCGGCAAAATTGATATTTTGGTTGAGCCAAACACTAAAGGATTCAACCGCGCGCTAGAAACCAGTTTGGGCAGTGCCCTGGGTGTCGCTGGGAAACTCGGCGCAGGTATTGGCGTCGCCCTCGGCCTTGGCAGCGTCGCCAGCGATATTGTGTCTGTTGGCACCGAGTACCAAAGCCAGTTGAATACCATGGCGGCGGTGTCCCAGGCGACCGCGGGGCAGATGGACGCTGTGCGAGCCAAGGCTAGGGAACTCGGCAACGATATTAGTCTCACTGGTACGTCGGCATCTGATGCCGCAGCGGCTATGACCGAGCTCGCTAAGAACGGCCTGACCGTCGCTCAGTCCATGGAAGCTTCCAAGGGGACATTGCAGTTGGCTGCTGCCGCCCAGATTGATGCCGCCCAGGCCGCTACCATTCAAGGCCAGGCTCTGCAAGCATTTGGTTTGGGTGCCCAAGAAGCAGGCCGGGTATCCGACATTCTCGCAGGCTCGGCGAATGCTTCTGCTGCGGAGATCACCGATGTCGCCCACGCCCTCCAACAGGCGGGCACAGTGTCCCATGCCTTCGGCGTGAGTATCGACGACACGTCAACCGCGATCGCCATGTTCGCTAACGCGGGCATCACCGGCTCTGATGCCGGTACTTTGCTGAAAACGTCCCTGCTGGCTCTCACTGACCAGGGTAAGCCCGCCCAAAACGCCATCCACGATCTGGGCCTGACCGTCTACGACGCCAAAGGAAAATTCGTGGGGCTGCCGGCCCTAATCGGCCAACTGAACGCCGCATCGAACCGCATGACGGAAGAACAATACCAGGCTGCGACCGCCACTTTGTTCGGCTCCGACGCCATGCGTTTCGCTTCTATCGCTGCTGGTAAAACCACCGAAGAATTCAATGCCCTCGAGGAAGCAGTTACCCGGCAGGGGCAGGCCGCCGAGGTAGCAGCCGCCCAAACCAAAGGGCTGCCAGGTGCCCTGGAACGCCTCGCCAACGCCAAAGAGGACCTCACCCTTGGCCTGTTTGAGGCTCTCCAAGACGATTTGGTAGCAGCCGCCGACGCTGGCACTGCCGCCCTCGGCAAGATTGGCCCCGCCGCCGAATCAGGCATAAACCTAGCATCCGGCGCCGTCCACGGGCTCATCACTGTGCTAACCCCTGTAGCCGGTCTCGCATCCACACTCGCCAACGACTTCACCGGCCCCCTGCTCGGCATCGCAGCAGTTATGGCCCTGAAAAACTGGACAGACTTCCCTACGAAAATCCAGCAGGCCGCCCAGTCGATGGCCACGATGAAACAGGGCGTTGCTGACCTGCAAGAATATTACCGAAAAGGTGGTAAGGCGATCAGCGAATACGACGCGAAAACCCAATACATGATTACATCATCCAACGGGTTGACGCAGGCATTAGGCAGATCACGGGAGGCATTTAGTTCCGGGTCTGAGACTATGCAAGTCGCGGCTAAACGCTACTTTTACGCGGGCAACACCATTGCCTCCAACGCCGCGAAAATAGGTAATGCCGCTGCAGGCGCTGCCAAAGGTGGCTTGTCGTTGATGCGATCTGCCGCGGGAGCCGTTGGTGATGCTCTTGGTGGCCCGCTAGCTATCGGCTTCATGGTGGCAGGCGCCGTCGTCGGAGGCTTCATCGAGGCCAACCACGCCGCCACCGAAGCCCAGCGCAAACTAGCGTCGGCAACAAAAGCAACCCAGGCCGCCCAAAACGACTTGGCCAAAGCGGTTTCCGGTACCACCGGCGCCCTAACCGAACAGGCGAAAAAAGCGGCAGAACAACTCGCCGATGCCAGCTTGACCCAGCTCACTGCTGTCGGCAAAGCCCGAGAGGGATTCATCTCTCATGCGGATCCCACTCGCGCGTCCTCCGAATGGAACAGCCTTTCCTTGAAGGAACAGCAGGAAGCGACGCGCAGTGCATCTGAAATATCAGACGCCTACGAAGTACTGAAAGCCAAGCTCACCGCCACTGGCCTGAGCATGGAAAACCTCAACAGCATCGTTGCCGAGGGCGGTGACGACTATAAGAAACTCGTTGCCGAGCTGCGTGCCGCTGGTGAGGAAGGCGAGCGTGCTGCGGGCTACCTGGAGAAATCACGGAAGCAGATCGAAGACACCATCGCCGCCGCGCGCCGGGTTGACCCTGCTGCCGCCCAAGCTGCCAAGGGCATTGATGTTCTGGCGGATTCGTCGGCCAATGCCAATGACCGGCTGGCTGCCCTGGAGTCGATCATGCAGGCTATGGGCCTGGCACCCGTAGCAGCAGAAGAAGCCATGGCTTCCGCTGCCCAGGCTGTGGATGAAATGGTGAAATCCGCCGAAACCGCGAACCACCCGGTTGAACAGCTGGGTGCGAACCTGGGTGACCTGGCTGCCGGCAAGTTAGACATGACGAACGCCTCCGCTAGAGAGCTGAGTAAGAAGCTCTCGACGATGCGGCAGGAGCTGGAAAAGGTCGCCACCGCGGGCGGTAATACTAATGAGGCCTACCAGCAGATGCAGGGCTCATTTGCCACTATCGGCCAGGAGTTCGGCCTGACCGCGGAGCAGGTCCAACACCTAGCTGACACCTACGGCGTGCTGCCTAAAGAGATTACTACCCTGGTTGGCGTCAACAGTGAGGGCGCCAAGAAGGAACTGGCCACGGTATGGTCGCAGTTATACCCACTCGAAGCCGGCGCCAGCATTGAGGTCAAGGCTGTGGGCGACCAGGCCATGGGCGTGCTCAAAGACCTGGGCATCAAGGCGGAAAAGCTGCCTGATGGCATCAACATGAAGCTGACAGCCACCGACGCTGACGCCGTGGCCAAGCTCGGGGAAGTGGCAGCAAAAGCCGACGCTATCGGCGACAAACCAGTCGACGTGAAACTACTGCTGGACGACACAAAGTTCACGACCAACGTGGCAGCCGCCAAAAACCTGGTCGACGATCTGGCGATCCAGAAGCCTTCCCCCCAAGCGCAGCTCATCATTGATGATTTCCTCAAGACTGGGGAGATTGCCAAGGGCGACCTGTACTACCTGACCGGCCTATCGGCCCGCCCCCAGGCTGAACTGAACAAAGATTTGTTCGATGCCGGATTCAACACTACCAAGGAGCAGCTGGATTCGCTCACCCGCACCACAGCGATGCCAACCGTCGATGCGAACACCGCGCCCGCGCACAACAAGATTCGTGATCTCTGGAACGCGCTAGTTTCGCTGACAGCCATGGGGCCAGTCAGCGTTATGGGCATAGCGGCGAAAGCCACCGGGCTTTCAGGAAAAGCAGCTGGTGGCCGCCTACCAACAACCGGCCCCGGCACCGACACTACCGACGGCATCCTGGCGGTCACCCCCCAAGGCGCTCCGGTGGCGTGGGTGGATGCTGGCGAATGGATCATCAACCGACACTCAGCTGCCCAATACAACCACACCCTGCACCACTTGAACCAGGGTGATGGGCCAGGTGCCCTGGCAGCCCTCTATAATGAGCTACCCCGCCATGCCGCAGGTGGGCGGGTGCAGAAGGTTAAGAATGATCTGGCCCCGCTGGATGGCACCCCCTACATTCTGGGCGGTTTTTCCCTGGCTGGTGTGGATTGCTCTGGCGCTGTGAGCGCCGCGGTGAACTCGTGGGAGGGCGCCCCGATCTTCCAGTCCCGCATGAGCACCGCCACGGAAGGCCCGTGGCTTGCCGCCCATGGCGCCTTGCCTGGCCGCGGCAACGCTGGCGATTTCCAGATTGGCTGGTGGGACAATGGTGGCGGCGCCAACGGGCATACCGCCCTCCGGTTGCCTGATGGCACCTATATTGAGTCCGGCGGTAACACTGGTGGTGGCCTCACCATCGGGCGGGGTGCTGGCCCTCTCGACGGGCGGGGTTTCACCAACTGGGCGCACTTTTCCGGTAGTGCTGCTGACCTGAACCTCCCCGCCCTGGAGCTGGCGTTTAGTAGCCTCACCGGCGGTGGCACCAGCGTGAGCTGGGGGGAAGCCCAATCCCTCCATGACCTGGCCATCAAGTACTTAGGGGCGAAAATCTATGACCAGGGTGGCATCCTGCCCCACGGTGGCGTGGCGGTCAACCTTTCTGGCCGCCCAGAGATGGTGCTGCCCCCGACGCTAAGCCAGGCGGCCCGTAGTGGCCAGCTGCAGGCAGCGTCCCCAGAGCTAGCCCGCGCCGTCGACAAGCTCACCGCGGCACTGGTGACGGCGACCGCGGCATTCGTCAAAGCCGCGAAAGAACTGGATAAACCAGTACGCGCAGGGTCGAGAGAACTAGCCGCCTGGGGCGGTGGATTCCTTGGTAAAAGCCAGGTTGTTATCGACGCCGAAAAAGGCCTGGCGGATACCCGCAAGGCCATTGCCGATGAGTCCAAAGACATCGCCGACGCCGAGAAGGAACTGGCCAAAGCCCGTAAGGATTTGTCGAAAACCGAGCGTGACAACGCCGACAAGCTGATCGACGCCCAGGACCGGCTGCGGAAAGCCCGCAGTAAAGATAAGGCCAGCGCTGAAGACATTGCCGACGCTGAACGCAACCTCGCTAAGGTGCGTGAGGATGCCCCGGAGAAATCCCAAGAGGCTGCCGAGAAGATCGCCCAGCAGGAAGAGAAACTGGCCGAGGCCAGGAAGAAAGCCGCCGACTCCGCGAAGCGACTAGAGGCAGCCGAGCGCACAGTCACCGCAGCCTACTACCAGGCCCTGGCTGATCTTATCGACGGCGTGAGCGGGCACCTAGCCTCCGCCGCTGGGCACTTCGGTGAATTCTTCGACACCCTCGGCAAAGCCGCTGAAATCGCCGATGCCGAGCGGAAGGCCATAGGGGAGCTGCAACAATCGCAGATCCGCAACAGCCTAGCGCTGCAAAAATCTCTGCTGGACCTGCAAACTGCGGAATGGGATGTGCATACTGCCCGCGCGCAGGGCGCTATCTCGGTGGCCCAGGCGGAGAAACAGCTGGCGGAAACCCGCAAGCAGCAGGCGCTGCTGGGGGCGACCGGCATTGAGGCCATGGGCGCCGCCCTCGACCGTTTCCGTACCACGGGCGTGTTCTCGATCGGCCAGGTTGCTGACTCAGTGGTTGCCCAGACCGCAGCGGTGAAGGCCGCGGAGTGGGCGGTTGCCGAGGCCCGCGCCCAGGCAGCAGCCGACCAGCACGCCGCCACCCAGAAACAGGCCCTAGCCCAGCTGGACGTCGCTGACGCCACCCTGACCCAGGCGAACACCGCGGAAATGCTGAGGATCAAAACCGAGGCGCTCACGCAGCAAACCGCCCAGCTGTACGGGTTAACACCCGCGGCAGCCCAGGGCGCTAGCGCTGGCTTTAGCGGCATCGGGAAACTCCTCGGCGGCCTAGGCAAGCTCGCTGCTGGCATTGCCGGTGGTGCCGCAGGCTTCGCAGCCGGTGGCCCTCTGGGTGCTATCCCCGGTGCCACTATCGCCCTCGGCGGCCTCGGCGACCTGGTGCGCGGCGGCTTCGACCTCTTCAACAACAAAGCTTCCGTGAAGGAAGCCTGGAAAGGCATGGGCCTAGCCCAGAAAGCCGGGGTCGTTTTGGGCGGCCTGGGCGGCGGGGCGCTCGCTATCGGCGGCGCCGCGCTCACCCCCCAATACGGGGCCGAGGCGGCCATCGGTGGTGCCAAGCTGGCCGACCAATGGACCGATGCTGTCCTGGGCGGCATGGCCCACGGTGTGGAATCGAAGATCGCCGCTATCCAGCGGCAAACCACGGACCGTACCGACCGGCTAGGGCTCGCCACCGACGCCCAAAAACTCCTCCTCGACACCCAGCGGCAACAACTGGAGCTAGCAGGTGCAGCGAAAGCCGAGGCACTGACGGCCCAAGTGGACTACGCGAACCTGCAAAAGCAGCTAGCTGAGGCCACCACCAAGGCGGAGATCGACGCCCTCACCGAGGCCGCCCGCGTGGCAGCCACCAAGCGTGACGCCATGCTAGTACTGGCGGCACGCCAAGCCCAGGCTGCTGAATCCCAGCTGGCGCACACCCGCGCGCTGGTGGAGGCCGCCCGCTCCGGCGCCACCCAAGCCGGAGTGAAAACCATCGACATTAATGTGCACCTCCCCGACGGCGTGAATACCTTCACACGCGCCGACGTTGCACGCATCACGACCGAAGCAGTGAAGGCTGCCACGGGCGCCGACTACGTGAACGCCCGAATCTAGAAAGGGAAGGAGGCAAGCGTGTATGAGATGACCTACGTGTCACCTGACGGTAAGTCCTTCGCTCTCACCGGTGGCCAAATCGAAGTCGCCGAGGGCGGCGTCGACAAACTCGTCGGTAGCGTCAAGGAACGTGCATACACCGCGGTGGGTATGCCGGGGCAACTGCTCGAATCGCACGTCATCGAGCCGATCCGCGGGGCGCTTACCCTGGTGCTGGTCTCCACCCCCACTAAGCCCGCGGAGGTGTTGGTCTTTGAGCTGCGCAGGGCGTTCTCTCACTACCGGTTAGGGCAGCTAGCGGTCGCCACGCCCCGCGGTGTGGCCAGGCTCCGATGCCGGCTAGACGGCACCATCACCGACCCTGCCGAGGTGTACAGCCGTTCCAGCGGCCTAGAGCTGCGAATCCCTCTAGCTGCCGATGAGGGCGTCTGGAAGGTAGGCCCCTACGCCGGTACCGGCAAACTCGCCGTTTCAAACTTCGGTGACACTACCACCTACCTGGAGATCACCTGGCAAGGCAGCGGTGGCCCTATCGTCCTCCCCTCCGGCGCCACTCTAACCCTGCCCGCCACCTCCGAACGCCGACGCCTACTCCTCAACCCCACTGACTCCTGCGCCATCATCGACGATGCCGGCGGTGTTGACTACGCCCTATGGCGGCAAATCCCCTACCTTCCCGAGGGAGTGCCAGCAGGCGGCAGGCGCACATACCAGCTGCCTGCCGGCGCCACCGCCGCCTGGCACATTTCCACCCTCGACCCCTGGAGGTGACACATGATCGACTGGCCCGCCCACCGCAAACACCGTGAGCAAATCATCGCCGACGCCGGCCAGTGGGTGGGGCTGCTCGACGCTGACGGAACTCCCCTCATGGACCTACCCCCCGTGGTATCCATGGTGGCGCCGGAGGCACGCAACGACCCCGGGTCATTAGAGCTCACAGTTCTATGCCGCAGCCCCCACGGTATCATCCACCCCGTTGTTACCGAGCTCGTCGCCGAGCAGCTCGGCGTGCTCAGCCCCGAAGGCCGGCTCGTCCCTGTTGCCGACCAGACCCGCTTCGTGGCCATAGAACGCGCAGGGGTGCCGCGCCGGGTGTACTGGGTTACCCACACTGTGGCCAGGGGTGATGCCGACGCCCCGGCCACCCTCACAATCCACGGCGTGGGGCTAACGAAGTTGTTGTCGAGATTCCCCGCGATGTCTGCCCCGACCACGTGGCAACAGGCGTTTAGGAGGTTTGAGCGCGACTGGGTAGGCCCAGAAAACACCAAGGTTGTGTTCTCACGGCCCCGGGAGCTAGCGGGGATGAAAATGGTGACCGTCGCTGACGGCGCTACCCTCGATGGACCTGCCGAGGCCACCATCCGACGGCTGATTGCCGAGTCGCTGGCGGCAGCGTTTCGGGTTGCTGGGGTCACCAAGGACTTACCGGTTCAAGTAGCGCCCACCCCGACGGGGCGCCCCTCCCCGCGTATCCTGCTGCGCCCCACGGATGGGCCGCTGCTGGAGGAGGTCGCCCAACCAGCTGCCGCGGCAGGCGTTATCATCACCGCCCGAATGTGGTGGCCAGGCGACCCCCCAGCAGCCAGTCTGATACTGGCTCTGCCTACCGTAGTTGTAACGGTTGAACAAGCAAAGGAGGTGCCGTGATGAGGCCCACGCTTATTGCCGATGGCGGTGAGATGACCGTCGGCCGCCGCACCTCCACCTATGTGTACGGGGTTTTCCAGGTGGATATTCCCGAGGGTAGAGAACAAGCCCAACAAGACGATCGGCTGCAAGAAGGCTACATTTACCGCCCAGATCAGCGCCCCACGGGGCGGTTCGATATCGGATTCGTCCGCGCCGACGCCCGCATCGACTTGACCGCCCAGCAATCCAATCTTGAGTCCATTGTCGACGCCGCCCAAAATCGGGTCGAGGGCGCGGTGTTTTTTGAGCGTGACATCACGGGGCGTGGTCTGGGCAAGTTCCGTCCAGGCGTCGACTTCACCACCGCCAGCCTCGTCGACGTGCTGATCTGGGGCAAAACCCTCACCCTGCCGGTAACCGCTATAGACATGACAAGCGGCGACGCTGCCGCGGTGGGCTGGCGGGCGCACGTTGGTGGCCAAATGATCGCTGATGCTGATAGCCTCCGATCCCACAACGACGCCATCCTCGGCCAAATAGAACAGGAACGCCGCCGCCGACTAGCCACAACCAAAACCGCCGAAACCGCAGCAACCACCGCCAACAGTGCCACCTCGGCGGCTGCCACCGCAAACACCAAAGCGGCCTCAGCAGCAGCCACCGCTGACGACGCCGACAAGAAAGCGAAAGAAGCCGATGCTGCCGCACGCATCGCCGACCAAAAAGCCAAAGAAGCAGACCAAGCCGCCCGCGCCGCCGACAGGAAAGCCATCGAAGCACTACAAACAATAGTGCAGGGCATGCCCCGCATCCTGCACATCGACGTTGGGTCGGCCAATATCTTCACGGGGTCGGCAGGCAAGATCAACGGCGGCGACGCCTGGGGAAAGCTGACGTGGATCCGAACAGGCATCGCAATGCAAAAATCCGGCGCCCGGTTCGAGGCTCGGGGTACCTGGATCGGTTCTATTCTCATGATTGCTGTTTCCGCTCAGGGTGCCACAGACGTTTCCTGCGCCGACATCACTGCGACCAACCGCGAACACTCCAGCTCGACCGGTGGCCTTTTCCAAGAATACAAATCAGCCACGGTCTTTATCATGCCCAGTGCCTAACTCTCGCCATTCTTAGGAGGCCCTACCATGCCCACCATCACCGGTGACCTGCGTCTAATAACTAACCAGCCGGCTGCTGTTACCGCCCTGCAAATCCACGCCCCCGAAGCCCGCACCAGCGCAGGGACTGTTATTCTCCCCGCGCCCGCTGTCGTCCCCGTAACCGGCGGTAAGTTCACTGCTGATATCGAGCTCGGCGCTGCCGTGTGCATCCCCGACTACAGCGGCGTGCTGGGCGAACCCATCCACATCGCTATCCGCCCCGGCACCACGACATTTGCCGAGGCGCTGGACAACGGCCGTGACCTCACCCCAGACGAGCGAGACCGAGTAACCGAGCTGTACCAGAAGATGATTGCCACAGGAGACGCCGCGAAAGCCGCCGTGGCAAAAGCCGAGCAATCAGCCACCCAGGCAGCACAGGCAGCAGCGGCAGCCAAAGAATCCGCAGGCCACGCCGCCAGTGGCGTGCCCCCCGCTACCGCCACAGTGCAAGGAAAAATCCAGCTGGCCGGCGACCTCACCGGCACCGCCGACAGCCCACGCATCGTCACAGCAGGCGTTAACTATTACAGCGTAGCTGCCAACTACCCGGGTTTTGTCAAAACCCAATCGGGCGGAGTGCTGACCATAGCTGACGACGCTATCCGCAATGCCGCCGCTGCAGTGAATAAGGGGTATGTGGACGAGAGAATAGACCGTCATACCCACACCACCAGCCAAATCACCGGGCTAGACACAGCACTAGCCGGCAAAGCAGCAGCAGCGCACACCCACACCACCAGCCAAATCACCGGCCTGGACGATGCCCTGGCAGGCAAAGCGGCAACCAGTCACACGCACACAAAGGCTGATATCACTGATCTACCACAGATTACGGACACCACTAGCGGCAACACTCTTGTCATCCGGGATCCTTGGGGTCATATCACAGCTGCTAACCCTAGCTTTAGCGATCAGGTAGCAACCAAGGGGTACATAGATGCCGAGCTGAAAAAGCTGAACCAAATAAAGACCGGAACCGTGCTGCGGAATAATTCATCTGCCCAAAAAATAGGCAGGATCGTATTCCTATACGTGAACATTAATTCCGCGGGCGACCAAGGCACGCTCCCTCCTGATTTCCGCCCATCAAACGCCTGCTATATCGCGGTGTATACCCCTGCGAAGCTCGCATATCCAGGCTGGATGACGGTTTCTCCTAGTGGCGATGTTTATGTGCAGTTTTCCCAATCGGATTCCACAACAGGATATGCGACGGCGGTTTACACCTCAGCTGTCTGATCTCACTGTTTAAAATCTTCAACCCCAGCAACCCATCGCGGTGTTGGGGTTTCTCCATGGAAGGAGGAGGAAACATGGTCACTACCGCCCAGCTCGCCGCGATCATGGGCGGCGATATCGACTACAGCCAACACGTGGCGCCGGCAAACGAGGCCATGCGGCGCGCCCAGTGCACAACCGTGGCGCGCCAGGCGATGTTCCTGGCCCAGATAGGCCACGAATCAGCCGGCCTGCGCTATTTCCGGGAAATAGACCCGGGTTATTACCTTCGGGGTCGTTCTGATTTAGGGCATGGGCCGGGGGAGGGGGAGCAGTGGCGTGGCGCGGGCCCCATCCAACTGACAGGCAAAACCAATTTTCGGGCTTTCGGCGCCTGGTGCCACACCCAGGGGCTGGTGGGAGACCCAGAGGTGTTTGTGCGCCAGCCGGAGCTGGTGGCCACGCCCCGCTGGGGCTGGCTGTCTGCATCCTACTACTGGACAGTCGCCCGCCCTGACATCAACCAACTAGCCGACGCCGGCGACATCATCGGCGTGACCCGCCGCATCAACGGCGGAACCAACGGGCTCGCCGACCGTGAGCGCCGCTACCGGCTAGCCCTACGCATCCTCAGGAAGGAGGCCCCTATGGCAGAGAAAATCCTGCCGTATTCACGCGACCAAGTAACCCAAGACACTAACTACTTTTGTGGGCCCGCGTCGTGCCAAACCGTCATCCGTGCGGCAACCGGCAGGCTTATCGACGAAGCCGCGCTTGCTGTTGAGCTGGGAACAACCACCGAGGGCACTAGCAGCATTGACCGCATGCCCCCGGTGCTCAACCGGTACATCCCCGGTGCCATGTACGAGTATCGGGTGATGCCGAACGACCCGCCAACCCCAACCCAGGCCAAACAATTATGGGATGACATCGTGGCAAGCACCGACGCCGGCTACGGCGTTATCGCTAACATCGTCGCCCCGCCAGACAACTACCCGCGAGGGGTGAACGGGTCGATCTCCCCCGCATACTCCGGCGGCATCGTATTCCACTACATCGCCATCATGGGCACCGGGGAAGACGAGAACGGCGACCCCTGCGTGTGGGTTGCCGATAGCGGTTTCTGGCCATACGGCTACTGGCTCGGACTCGAACAGCTGGCAACACTCATCCCACCCAAGGGGTACGCCTACTCAACCGCCGCCTCACAACAGGAAGGAATTTTTATGGGACTCCCCCAAGACCGCCAAGAAGACTTAGCGCGCAAGATCGATGACATCCACACCATTCTTACCCGCCGCCTGCCCAGCCGCAGCGGCTACCGCACTACCGACGAACCCATCGACACCCTAACCGGGTTTGTGCTCAACGCCGACGCTCGCTTGCATGAGCAGGCAGTGCTGGAGACCGCCCAGGCCACCGGCATCACCCCCAGTGACGTCCACCAACGCTTGGTGGCCGGCCAGTCGTTTGTTGAAATCTTAGAAGGAGAAAAGTAATGACTACCATCAACCCCACCCTTGACGCTGTTCAAACGGCAATCGCAACCGCTATCGAGGCCCAGCCCTGGTATCGGCGATTCGCCAACACGGTCAACGCTAGCCTCGGCGGCGTGGCAGGCGCCTTGGCAACCCTGGCTGCCGCCTACGCCGCTACCGGCCGCGCCGACTCCACCGCCGTCCTCGTCGGTGCCGCCGCTGCTATCGCCGCGGGCATCGCCGCCCGCCTCACGAAAAACGGAGTCACCCCCTCCACGGGTGAGGCCATCACCGCTGTGGTTGCCGCCCAAACTGCTCCCATAGACGTCACCGCCGCCGTGCGTGACGCCGTCCGCGCCGAGCTAGACGCCCGCGACACTGCGCCGGGTGGTGAGCACGCCGAATGATGGGCATGGCACCAGCGGTGATGCTGGTGCTGGATGCCTCACCCGCCCACAGTGCCGCATGGGGCAACGTCTGGGAGCGCATCAGCGCCTCAGAGGCCATCATGCTGGCGCTCGTGACAGCCATCGGCGGCGCTTATAAGATTCGGGCGGATCGGCGCGCCGAACGGGAAGCTGACAAGGCGGCAATTCTGGAGCGTAAAGCGGCGGCGGTGGATAAAGCCGCCCAGGATCTTAGGGAATGGCTGACTACCCGCGTAGCTATCCTCGAAGCCAAAGTGGAAGAGATGCAACGAGAACGTGAACTCCATATGCGCGTTGCCTCGACTTTTTTCGATGTCATGGCCGACTACCCAGATCCTCCGGGTGCGCCGCCGATCCCTGCCACGGTTGCCGCGGTCATCGGGTGGCCGCCCCAGTGCGCCCATCCGGCACCAGCCCCATCACCCGAACAAACATAAAACTCCCCCTACCTGATACTAACGTCAGGTAGGGGGAATTTTTCGCGTTACCGGGAGGTTGAGTGCGGCGCTTGGCGTGGGCGCTGCTCATGCCACTGCCGTACTTCACGGGCGCTCCACACCCGGAGATTATGCCACCGGGTGGCCGCCGCCGGTGCTTGGCCCCGACTAACGTACGCCGTCCATGTGTCAGGCGCGATACCTAGATAGGTGGCGCACTCCCCAGCCGTCCAGTACTCGGCGCCGTCCTCGTCAACGAGTTTTAGCTGCATCATTTCTCCTTTAACAGCGTGTCGACAACAATATTGAGCGCAACCACTGCGAGCAGCATGGCGCTCACCCAGAGCCGGCCCCCTACGAGGGGGAGCAGTACTGCTGCGATGGGCGGCGCGATGTAGCAAAACACGATATGACGCTTCGACATGATGGCCTCCTTTCTTCTGATCCGTGCGGTAGGGTGGTGGGGGTGACCCCCGGTTCAGGATGATTGGAGCTTCCTGAACCGAGAGGGTCACTTGCGGTGGCGACCTCGGTAGCGCCAGGGCTTAGACTTTCTCACGAGCCATTGAGCGATGCGCTCTAACATGCTGTATGCCCCGAGAAACCCCAGTACCAGACCGAGAACGGTGTGCCATTCCATGGGCCTCACCTCCCTTCCACTATTGAGTTTTCAACCGTGAGCGTTTCCCGCTCACAAGAACCATTATACACGGCTAGCCGTGTATAATTAAGATGGGGGTAGGTGAGGGTGAGGCGTTCACAGGCGATACTGGCGGGTAACAGAGGGGATACCTGCCATAGATAGCTGCTGTTGAACGGCTTTTAGCATCTGACTACGGATCAGAAGGTTGGGGGTTCGAATCCCTCCGGGCGCACAACCACGATAAAGACCCCGGTTAATATTATGCATTGGCCGGGGTTTTGGCATGGGTGGGGAAGGGGCTGTGCTCTTTGTGTGGGGACGAGGTTGTGGTGGGGTGAGGGGTTGGGTTGGGAATGTGTTGGTTGCCTCTTTAGTATTGTGTGCAATGATGTGGATGGGGGCTGCATGTGTTCTAAGCTTGGTTTCCTGTTTTTATTGTTGTCGGTTCCTGGGGTTTTGAACTGGTTTGCGTCAAACACCATGCTTATCGGATTTGCTGCCCTAATGGTTGTGGTGGGTGGGTTATACCCACATGCAGCACACTTGATAAGCATGGTTTCTGGGTTTGGCGGTTGTCTTCTCCTGGGTTTATGAAGTGCCATAAACAAACACTATGCTTAGAACGTGTGCTGTATTGAAAGGTGCTGCTCGCTGTGGATTCGGGCTGCATGTCTTCTAAGCATGGTCTTTTAAATCCACCACCCCAAATCCGCTAGACGACAGTTCGTCCAGAGTTGAAAACCATGCTTATCGGATTTGCTGCCCTAGCGGCTGCGGTGTCTGCACTAGGGCCACCTGAGTGGCAAATGTTCTAAGCATGGTGTTTGAGGATCCATGGTCCTAAGCCCCAGGAGCTGGCGCGCCCACAGGGAGAAAACCATGCTTAGAACAAATGCAGCTGGCTGCCATGCAGGCAAATCGTTGGCAGCGCACCTGCTAAGCATGGTTTTCGGTTTTGGGGTGTGCTGGCTCTTGGGGGTTTGAAGTGTCGTCGGCGGGAATCCGAGCTTAGCAAGTATGCTGCCACGGTGTCTTGTGGGGTAGCGGATTGGATAAGCATGGTCTTTGGTTGTGGGCGGAAGAATTCCCAGGGGATGCCTGGCAGTAGAAATGAAAACCATGCTTAGAATAAGTGCTGCCGCCGGGGTTGGAGAAGCTGAGTCGCAGGCAGGTTGTCGGGTTGGCGGCCTGAGTGCCGGGGTGATGAGGACGGTCGGGAGGGTGTCGCAAAGCGGGCAGAAGGCAGTGCGGAGGAGGCATTTTCTCAACTTAGTTTATGCAAACCTAAAGCTCACAAGGGTAATTTATGCCTAACCTAAGAGACCATTACCACACAAATTTTTCGGGCTTCCCCCAAACTCTCGCTATATCCTAGATACATACAGCCCATAAATTCAACCACCCTCTTCAAACGGATTTGGAGTACCTAATGTCCGTCTCTGCTACCGTTACCACATCCCGTTCGCTGCTCTCCGAAGGCAACGCCGCCGCACTCGCCGCACTCCGCGACGCCCTCGGCAGCGGCGCCACCGTCAGTGACCGAGAACTCGACCGCATGGCCCTCGCAGTCGACGCATCCCACTACCTGCACGCCCCCGATGCTGTGATGCGGGCCCGATCCGCCGCCGACGTGGGCATCGCCATGCGGGTCGCCGCCCAAATGAACTGGCCGCTCACCTTCCGCGGCGGCGGTACCAGCCTGTGCGGCCAGGCTCTCTCCGAAGGGCTCACCGTGGACGCCCGCCGGCACTTCCGCAACATGGAAGTCCTCGACGATGGCCGCCGCGTGCGCGTGCAACCCGGCCTCACCGTCACCCAGGTCAACACCGCGCTGGCGCGCTACGGCACCAAACTGGGGCCCGACCCGGCATCATCAATCGCCTGCACCATCGGCGGCATGATTGCCAACAACTCATCCGGCATGACCTGCGGCACTACCGCCAACGCCTACCGCACCCTGGAATCCATGACCATCGCCCTCCCCAGCGGCACCGTGGTCAACACCGCCGACCCCAACGCCGACGACATCCTGCGCTCGCACGAACCCGAACTGGTTGGCGTGCTCGAACGACTCCGCGACACCCTTCGCGGCGACAAATACCGTGCCGACATCGAACGCCGCTACGCCATCAAAAACACCATGGGCTACGGCATTAACTCCTTCCTCGACTACGACACGCCCGCGAAAATCCTCGAACACCTCATGATCGGGTCCGAAGGCACCCTGGGCTTTGTCGCCGAAGCAATCTTCCGCACCGTCCCCGTGCCCAAGCGCACCGCCACCGGCCTACTCATGTTCGACTCGCTTGACGCCGCCACCGAGGCCCTGCCGCAAATCGTGTACTCCGGCGCCGAAGTCGTTGAGCTTATCGACGCCGCATCCATCCGGGCAATGGGCCCCGACGCATCCTCCGTCCTCCCCAAGGGCTTCAAGGTGGGCGAACACGCCTCCCTGCTCGTCGAATACCAGGCCATGGACGACGACGGTATCGCCGAACGCATCGCCACCGGCGAAAAAACCTTCGCCCAACTCGGTGGGCTCTCCACCCCACCCGAAATGACCGGCGACGTCAAACGCCGCAACCAAATGTGGGTCATGCGCAACGGACTCTACACCAAGATCATGCGCAACCGCCCCCAAGGCACCATGGCCCTGTTGGAAGACATTGCCGTCCCCATGGAAAAACTCGGCGGAGTCTGCACCGACCTGCAAGAACTCTTCGACAAACACCACTATGACGGCGCCGTCATCTTCGGGCACGCCAAATACGGCAATATCCACTTCCTCGTCACCGAGGACTTCGCTGGTGAAGAATCCCTTAACCGCTACGACCAATTCACCGAAGACATGGTGGACCTCGTGCTCCGGGAACAAGGCACCCTCAAGGCCGAGCACGGCACCGGCCGAATCATGTCCCCCTTCGTGCAACGCCAATACGGTGACGACCTCTACCAGGCCATGGTTGACGTCAAAGACGCCTGCGACCCCAACCGCATCCTCAACCCGGGCACCATCATCACCGATGACCCGCAGCTGCACCTCAAATACATCAAACCCACCGAAACCGTCCGAGACATCATCGACGACTGCGTGGAATGCGGCTACTGCGAACCCGTCTGCCCCTCCCAACACCTGACCACCACACCCCGGCAGCGGATCGTCATCCAACGTGCCATCGCCGCCTGCGAAGCCTCCGGGGCCTATGACCTGGCGGAACGACTCAAAGCCCAAGAGGTATACGATGTGGTCCAAACCTGTGCCGTGGATGGCATGTGTCAGACCGCCTGCCCGGTGAATATCAATACCGGTGACCTGATCCGGGCAAAGCGCCGGGAAACCCAGAGCGAAACCCTGGACAAGGGCTGGAAAGTCGCAGCCGAGCACTGGGACATGCTCCTGCGGAGCGCGTCGGTAGGCATGCACATGGCACATGCGCTGCCGACTGCACCATTGCGCGGCATGCTGGGCATTGCCCGCAAAGTGACCAGCGACGATATTGTGCCCACCCTCACCAAGGAAATGCCGGGTGGTGGGAAGCTGCGCACGGTGCAGCCGGCGCCAAACCCGGACGCGATCTTCCTGCCGGCCTGCGTGGGCTCCATGTTTAAGACCGACCACGCCTGCGGGCAGGGCGTTGAGGCGGCCGTTCGGCAACTTGCTACCATTGCGGGGCGCACGCTCAGCACGCCGCAGGGTGTGCGGGATCTTTGCTGCGGCACCCCCTGGAAGTCGAAGGGGCTGGCGCAAGGCTATGAGGTGATGAAAAACAAGCTCACAAAGTGGGTGGTGGATAATACCCTAAACGGGCAAATCCCCCTGGTGTGCGACAACGTGTCCTGCACCGAAGGCATCATTATCGCCCTGGAAAACGCCGGGGTGACCGGAATCACCGTGATGGATGCCACGGAATGGGTGGCAACGAATGTGGCCCCCATGCTGCCGCCGGTGATTCGGGCCCGCAAAGCCGCGGTGCACCCAACCTGTTCCTCCACGCACCTGGGGGTCAATGATGCCCTCATGATGCTCGCCGGGCTCGTTGCCGAAGAGTGTGTGGTTCCTAATGGGTGGCGGTGCTGCGGTTTCGCCGGCGACCGGGGCATGCTCCACGAAGAGCTCACCGCCACCGCCACCCATGACGAGGCCCGCTCGGTCCGCAACGACGACTTCGACCTGTTCCTCTCCTGCAACCGGACCTGCGAAATCGGCATGACCCGCGCCACCGGGAAGAAATACGTCCATGTGCTGGAAGAACTAGCTGCCCGCGTCGCCGAATAATCCGCTTTACGACGACGCTACGACGGAGAAACCCCGGGCCCACGCCACGCGCTGAGCCCGGGGCTTCCCGCTGTTCCTACTGTTCAGGGGCCTGGCCAGGGGTTTGGGCGGCCGTGGGATTGGTAGGGCGGCGTGAGGGGGTGCCGGCTGCGAGGTTGGAGGGGGGCTGGGGTGGGGCTGCACATATTCTAAGCATGGTTTCTATTCGGGGGCGTGTCGGTTCCTGGGGATTTGGGGCGGTGGATTTGAAAGACCATGCTTATCAGGTGTGCTGTTTTATATTGATAGGGGAGGAACCTGGCCTAAAACCCATAATGGCTGGGTAGCGGGTTAGATAAGCATGGTTTTTGGCTATGGTTGGATGGATTTCCAGGAGATATCAGGCCGCCAAAATGGAAACCATGCTTATCAGGTTTGCTGCTTTGTTGTGTGGTAGATATTCCGGGCTGGGCTGCCAGAACCGTGAGAGCAGCAGATTATCTAAGCATGGTCTTTCCCGGATGGGTGTGTGGGGCCCAGCGGATTTGGGGCGACAAATCTCAAAGACCATGCTTATCAGACATGAAGCCTTATCCATTCCGTTTGATGGCGCAAGTGCTAAGCCGCAAAATCCTCTTTAGATGCCCCAGGGAATCCATTTCTTGAACGAAACCAAGCTTGGGAAAAGTGCTGCCGATAACCTCAGGTGAAGCTGCACATGTTCTAAGCATGGTTTCTATTCGGGGGCGTGTCGGTTCCTGGGGATTTGGAACAGTGGATTCGAAAGACCATGCTTAGCGGGTGTGCTGCGTACGGTACTTTAGGGCAGCAGGTTATCTAAGCATGGTTTTCATTCTGGAGGCATGTCGGTGCCTACAGGTTTGAACTGTTGTCAATAGAAGTCCAAGCTTAGAACATGTGCTGGTGCTGGACCGTCTGTGTGTCTGACTGCTGCACGTGTTCTAAGCATGGTCTTTCCCGGATGGGTGTGTGGGTCCCAGCGGATTTGGGGCGACAAATCTCGAAGACCATGCTTATCAAGTCTGCTGCCGGGTTGGTGTGGTGCGGCGGAGGACTCTGTGACATAGTGCAGTGTAGCGGGACCAGTGCAGCGCGGGCTAGCAGGCGGGGGCCGCTCCCACCTGGATCACCAGAATTGTGGTTGCTCTGGGAGCAAAGGTTGTAACCAGGTAATTTGGTTGATTGGTGGTAGCGGTGTAACATTCAATCGCAATGAAAATTTCATCACGCGCCCGTAGCTCAACGGATAGAGCATCTGACTACGGATCAGAAGGTTGGGGGTTCGAATCCCTCCGGGCGCACAAAGGAAAACCCCAGTGAGCAGCGCGTGTCGACTGGGGTTTTACCGTGTTTGCAGCCTATTATTCGGTCTTCACAATGTGTTTGCCGATGGTTGCTAGTGCATTCCAAATGCAGGCAAGAACAACGATGACCAGCGAGATTCCGGAGATCATGAAGTCGATGATGTCGTCAGGCCCGAAGTCTCCGTGGGTGGCGAGGAACCCCAGCAGGCTGACAATGAAAACCGCAATGCCCAAGCCTGCAATCACCTTGGCAATGATTTGCTGCCTATTAAAAGACACCGACGCCGGTACCTGAAATAATGACGGTTGCGCAGGTGGCGTCGGGGGTTGTTGTGCGTATTCCTGTGGTTGAGGCTGTGGTTGAGGTTGTTGGTATTGGTATTGTGGAAAGTCTTGTGGTTGTTGGTTCGTCATAAGTTTCTCCTTTTCCGTGATGATGGTTGGGGCCGGGAGGGCGTCGTAAAGCGAAGATATAATATGGTATGGTTCAGCGTTTCAAACCAATATCAGACGACTGCCACATCACCAGCGAATTCGCCACGGGCCACCCGGGCGTGGACTTCGGTAGAGACGGCGGCTCCGGCGACCAACCTGTTTTCGCAGCTCAGGCCGGGCTCGTAACCCACGCCGGTGCCGCGCAAGGATTCGGCGGACCCGCGCCCGCAGGCTGGATTGTGATCGACCATCCCACCGCGGCAGGCAGCGGCACCACCGTCTACGGCAGCATCATCGCCGAAGTTGCGGAAGGCGAGTGGGTGCGCGCCGGCCAACGCATCGCCCGCATCAACCCCGACCCTAACACCAACGGCGGCACCGCGCCCCACCTGCACTTCCAAGTACACCCATTTGTGTGGCAGCCCGGCTCGCAAATCGACCCTGTTGCTTGGCTTGACGACGCCCCCGCGCCGACCCCCGCGCAAAGTAACCCGCCAATCTGCTACGGTGTGGACCTCTCCAACCACCAGCCGGACATCAACCTGAAGACCATAGCCGAAGAAGGATTCGAATTTGCCATCCTCAAGGCCACGGAGGGAACCTGGCTAGATCTCTGCTTCCAACAGCACTATTCCGCAGCCCGGGAGGCCGGGCTCCACACCGCTGCCTATGCGTACGTACGTTCGGAAACCAGCCCGCAGGAACACGCCGACGCCCTTGATAATGTCGTTCGGGCCGCCGCCGGCGATATGAGCGTACCCATCTGCCTCGATATCGAGTCGGGCTCCGGCACGGACCCTGACCATTGGCGGGCCATCCACGACGAGTTCACCAGCCGAGGCTACCAGGTCATCCTCACCTACCTGCCCCGCTGGTATTGGCAGCAGGTCGGCAGCCCCGATCTTGTTGACACCGGCCTACCGCCCCTGTGGTCCTCCCACTATGTCGAACCCCAACAGGGATACGCCTCCGCCATTTACCAGCGTGCCGGCACCGGCGGGTGGCGCAGCTACGGCGGGCTGCTTGTTGACCTGTGGCAGTTCTCCTCCGAGGCCACGGTTGCCGGTCACGCCATTGATGTCAACGCCTACCTGGGGGATCCCCGCGACCTGTTCGGGTGAGGGTGGCGGGTTGGCGCCGGGTTGGGTTGGCGACCCGCAGCCGGGGTACCACCGTTGGGCATCCGCCGCCACCCTGGCACTATCGCAGTGCCCGCGCCTACACCACCTCGATGCGGGCCCCCGTGTTTTCCGCCTGGATCAGCTGATTCACCCACTGTGGGCCACCCGGGTGCAGCCGAAACACCGGCCGATTTGAAATATGCGTCGGGCTCACCGACTGCTCCTTATTCAACCCCGACCTAGCCTCGAATCGAATACGTGAGCGATAGCCATTGTCCACAAGGTCCGCGAGGGAGGGATCCTCCATGAGGAGGTGATCCCGGGCGTCGTTGAGCAAGCTTAACGCCTCATCCAGGGCATCGAGGAGGGCCACATGGTTGGTTTCGCACATGGCCCGCACCAGGTTCGGCGCGGTGCCAGCCACCCGAGTGCCGTCGCGGAAACTGCCTGCTGCCAGTGACAATGACAAGGCGCCACCATTATCGCCAACAATGGCCAGGGTCTCCGCCAACAGGTGGGGGAGGTGGCTGACCCGGGCGACCGCGGCATCGTGTTGGCGAACCCGGGCGGGGATGACCTCGGCACCAACCTTGCTGGCCATGTGCACCACATCCACCCAGAGTCGAAGCCAGTCGCGGCTGGGGTCGGCGTCGATCGCATGGTCGAACGTGACCACCCACACGGCGCGGCGGAACAGGTCGGCGCGGGATGCGGACCAGCCGGAGTGCGCGGTGCCGGCCATGGGGTGACCGCCCACATACCGGTCCGCCATGCCGTATTCCTGAACCAGCTTGTACACCTCGCCTTTCACACTCACAACATCGGTGAAACCGCAGGAGGGAGCATGCTCGGAAATGACGTCGAGCAGGCCGGCGATGGCGGGCATGGGGGTTGCTAAGACAATGAGTGCCTTGTCGATTTCGGCGCGTTGCAGGGTTTCAATAAGGTCATTGCTGACGTCGTACCCATCGTTTCTGGCGGTGCTGGCTGCGGACGGGGAACGGTTATACCCGTAGACAACCAGGTCGCCCTGATCGTGTTGGTTACCTTGCCCGGGGCCCACCTGGCCCGCTTGGGCGAGGGCGCGCAGCAGAGAACCGCCGATGAGGCCGAGGCCGAGGATGCAAATGGGGCGGGAAATTTCATTAATACTCACCTGACAAGTGTGACACAGAACGACTACGGTTATTCGATATGGAACATAATTTTGCAGTAACCGTGGCCCGTCTTGGTTCTAGCTGGGATGTCAGCACCTTTCATGATGATTTTTCCACCGTGGATACCGCAGTAGGAGCGGTGCGTAGTTTGCGCGCGGAGTCCGCGGCTTTTGCATTGTTATGCGTGGATGACGAATATTTTGTTATTGTGCGACCTACCCCCAGTGGCGTGCGATTATTCCTATCGGACGCGTCCATGGGGGCGGTGGATGATTTTGCCGCGAGCATTTTAGAGGAATTAGACGTTGAGGTGCCGGACATTGCGGAGGAAGATTTCGCCGACACCGAAGGGTGGCCCGAGGGCGATTTCGACATTTTGGTCGATGTTGGCCTGAGCGAGCAGGTGCTCAGCGTAATCGTGGACGAGTCCGAGTGGTGGGCGTCGGAGCAGCTGCAGCGGATTGCGGAAGAACTAGGATTCGACGACGCCCTGGCGAAGGCCGTGGGCTAAATGTGCCCCGCTTTGCGACGCCCAGGCTTCCGGGTGGCGGCCGAAGCAAAAATGCGCCGTGCATTGGCGGTTCCCACCCCGCTTGGCGACGTCCCAGTGGGGGCGGTGATCTTTGACCCGGACGGGAATGTGATTGGTCGGGGAAGTAATCGTCGAGAAGCGGACGGCGACCCTACCGCCCATGCGGAAATCATCGCCATCCGGGAGGCGGTGCGGAACTTTCACGACGGCTGGCGGCTCACCGACTGCACCATCGCCGTCACCCTGGAGCCCTGCTGCATGTGCGCCGGAGCCCTGGTGGCGGCGCGGATCGGTACCATTATTTTCGGCGCCTACGAACCCAAAATGGGGGCCTGCGGCTCAGTCTTCGATGTGGTGCGCGACCCACAGGTTTTGTACCAACCGCAGGTAATTGGAGGGGTCCTTGCAGACGAATGCGCTGCACAACTGGGGGTATTTTTTCGGGAATGTCGATAAATTTTTGATTATCCGTGACATTAATGTGGGATTTGAGTAGGATGGACACGGTATTACCCCCGACCGCATTGTGAGGAGACACACATGGGCGCATTTGATGAAATTAAAGGCAAGGCTAAAGAAGCCGCAGGTAAGGTTACCGGCAATGAGCGCCTCGAAGACGAAGGCAAGGCCGATCAGGTCAAGTCTGACGTGGCAGACGCGGTCAAGGACGGTGCAAATAAGGTTGTTGGCTCGTTCAAGGACGATTCCGACAAGTAATTTGCGTTAGAGCACCAATATGCCCTAGGATTTTTCGCGGTGGCGTGTCCGAGCGGCCGAAGGTGCTCGCCTCGAAAGCGAGTGTTGGGTAACCCCCAACCGCGGGTTCAAATCCCGCCGCCACCGCCATATCACGGCTAACCCCGGTGCGTAATAGTGCACCGGGGTTTTGCGATTTCATCCATAGTGAGTTGTAGCATAGGTGAATATCTCTATGGAAAGGGCTAAAGCGTGGCGAAACTGCTATACCGCTTGGGGCGATTTTGCTACCGGGCGAAATGGATTGTGATTATAGCCTGGCTGATAGTGCTGATCGCATTGGGCGGTGGCTCGTTGGCTCTGGGCTCCCACTACAACGACGTGTTTACTATCAGCGGCACCAAGGCTCAAAAAGCAACCCACTTATTGCAGAAAAACTTTCCCCAAGAGAAAAACCCGGTTGCTGAGGCCGGGGTGACTATCGCGTTTAAAGCCCCGCCCGGGGAGCGGCTGGATAGCCCCAAAAACTCCGCCGCCATCGACAAAGTCATCAAACATATTCAAGACAATCTTGACGGTTTGATACCGGGCCAGCGGTTCGGTAACCCGGTGACAAAAAACCCGGAGCTGCAAAAATTCATTATCGAAACTTCCACGAGCAAAGGCCTGCCGGAAGAAAACGCCAAGAAAGACGCCGAAAACCTCAGCCTGATCAGCGCCGACGGGCGAATCGGCTTCACTGCCTTCTCCGTGGATGTGGCGATTCCCGCCGACGTAACCACGGAGCAGCGCAAAGTTATTGCGGACGCCATGGACCTGGGCCGGACCGAAGGCCTGGAGGTAGAAGCCGGCGGGGCCGGCTATGGTGATCCCATCCGGGTGGAAGAAGCCTCCGAAATCATTGGCCTCGCGGTGGCCGCCATCATTTTGATCTTCACATTCGGCTCCCTGGTGGCGGCGGGCATGCCGCTGATCGTGGCCGTGGTGAGCGTGGCCATCGGCTCCCTGTCCATCACCTTGGCCACCTCGCTGGTGGCATTGAATAACATCACCCCGGTGTTGGCGGTGATGTTGGGGTTGGCCGTGGGTGTCGACTACGCCTTGTTTATCTTGTTCCGCTACCGACACGAGCTATCCCGGGTGAAACGGGAAGAAGCGGTGGGCATCGCCATTGGTACCGCCGGGTCGGCGGTGGTGTTCGCCGGCCTGACGGTGATCGTGGCCCTCGTGGCCCTGTTTGTTGCCAACATCACCTTCCTCACCTACATGGGGTTGGCGGCCGCCTTCACCGTGGCCATGGCCGTAACCATCTCCATCACCCTGTTGCCGGCCATCCTGGGGGTGTTGGGCCCGCGGGTGTTCAAGGGGGAAATCAAGTTCATTACCCACCGGCCGCGCACCAATCCGATGGGGGAGCGGTGGGTCAAACTGGTGCACAAAATGCCGTCCCTGATCGTGGCCGTCGTGGTGTTTGGCCTGGGTTCGTTGACGATCCCAGCCGCCGACCTGCACCTGTCCCTGCCTTCGGACGGGCAGTCCCCAAAAGAAACCACCCAGCGGAAACAGGCCGAAATACTCTATGAGGGTTTCGGCCCGGGTGCCGACGCCCAATTCATGGTTGTGATTGATGCTCACACCGTCAACCCTGACGCGGAAGTGCTTCAGCCGCTGATTCGGTTCCAACAGCCGCCGGAGGGCTCCCCGGAAGCAGCAAAATTCGACCGGAAGCGGGCGGCGGCGTTTGCCACATACATGTATGTGATTTCCAAATTCGGCAACACTCAGGACGTGAAGCACGTTCAGCTGATTGGGGCGTCGGATGATGGTATGGCCGCGAAACTAGCGATCACTTCGAAGAAGGCGAACATTGATCCGGCCACCAACCAGCTGATTTCCTCACTGCGCATCAAGGAAGAAGAAGTGATCGCGGCCACCGGGGTGGATTCCGGCATTACCGGCCTGGTGCCGGTGCAGCAGGACGTGGTGAACCGGCTCAGTGATGCGTTGCCGCTGTACCTTTCCATCGTGGTGGGCTTGGCGATCGTGCTGCTGCTCATTATTTTCCGCAGTATTCTGGTGCCGCTGATTGCCGGCATTGGCTTCCTTCTGTCGGTTGGTGCGGCGTTTGGTGTGACGGTGCTGTTTTGGCAGAAGGGCCTGTGGGGGGTTGTGGGTACTCCGGGCCCGATTATTGCCTTCATGCCGATCTTCCTCATCGGCGTGTGCTTCGGTTTAGCCATGGACTACCAGGTGTTTCTCGTGTCCGCCATGCGGGAACATTACACGCATGCGCACGGCAAAGGTGAGGGCAATTACAACGGCACCGAGGCGTCGATCATTCATGGTTTCGCCCAAGGCGCCCGCGTGGTGACCGCCGCCGCCATGATTATGATTGCGGTGTTTGTGGCCTTCATTGGTCAGCCCATCCCGTTTATTAAGATTTTCGGGTTTGCCCTCGGCGCCGGCGTGCTTTTCGACGCCTTCTTCATCCGCATGGCCTTCGTCCCAGCGGCAATGTTCCTCTGTGGTCACGCCACCTGGTGGATGCCCGCCTGGCTGGACAAGATCCTCCCCCAGCTGGATATTGAGGGTGCCAAACTGGAGCAAGAGATCGAAGATGCTTTCGAAGTGGCCAGCACCGGCCGCCACTGGAAGCCAGCTGGCCAAACCGACTCATTCCCCGCCATCAAACCGTAATCAATCCCAGCTGCTGTCGAGCTTGCTCTCCCTTAAGGCCTTGAGCGCTCTTAAAACATCTCTTTCCATCCGCAGGCGGTAGTTTTCGCGTCGGAGTCTCTCCAACTCAGTGTCGGCGTTGGTGCTGGTGGGCCTCCTCATGCGCGGGTCGAGGCCCGCATCCCCGCCGATCTGCCATTTTCGTGCCCATTTGTGAATGAGCTTCTCCGATTTGATGCCGTATTCCTGTGCCAACCAGTCAGGGTCGTCTCCATCAAGGTAGCGGATGACGACTTCCATTTTCGTGTCGAACGAATAGCGTTGGTTTTTACGGCCCATAGGCCATAGTTTGCCATGGCTGCGCTTCCTGCCCGCAATCAAGTAGGCAGCAGAAATGCTAAGCATGGTTTTCCCTTGGCGGGCGCGCCGGCTCCAGGGGGTTTGGGGTGGCGGATTCGAAAGACCATGCTTATCAGATTTGCTGCCTTGATGGGCGGATTATTGTGGAGCATTTCCCGGAAGTCCAAGCTTAGCAAGTGTGCTGTGTGCGGTTGTTGAGGCCGCCCTGGTGTTGCCGTGGCATCCCGGTGGGGTAGCAGTTCAGATAAGCATGGTCTTTGGTTCTGGCTGGCTGAATCCCCAGGGGATTTGGGGCGGCAAAAACAAAAACCATGCTTAGAACTTTTGCTGCCCTTGTGTGGTGGGCGCCTTCCGCCCCCGGAGGGTCGCGGCAGGCGGGGTAGCGGTTTAGGTAAGCATGGTCTTTGGCTTAGGGGTGGTAATTGCGGTGTCGATGCCGGTGGCTGCAGGTGTTCTAAGCATGGTTTTCCCTTGGCGGGCGCGCCGGCTCCAGGGGGTTTGGGGTGGTGGATTTGAAAGACCATGCTTATCAGATTTGCTGCCCCGGTGGTGGTGTGGTGAGGGAAGCGAGAGGGATGGGTGCCGGGAGGTGGGCGTCGATAAGCAGGGGAGAGTACCACCAATAGCTGAAGGGTGACCATCCTTCCGAATGCGTCACTTAACCCCGAATTAGCGTACTCTCGTACCTATGACCACAACGGCGAAATATGTAGGACTCGGCCTTATGGGCGAAGATCGCTTCATTACCACCCCCGATGGGCGAAAAATACGGGCAATGATCCACGGAAACGGGCCCATATTAGTGGTGCTCGATGCCGGGCTGGGGGCCAACGGCTTTTACTGGAGTAAAACCTATAAACTGCTGGCCGAAAAACTCCCCAACGTGTGCATTGTCGCCTACGATCGAGCCGGCATGGGTGCCAGTGACCCCGACCCGCGCCCCCGCACCCTCGCCCACATGGCCGACGACCTCGACACCATCATCGACTCGTTCGTCCCCCGCCAGGTTTTCCTCATCGGCCACAGCTGGGGCGGTACCCTCGCGCAATTCGCCGCCGCCCGCCGACGCGCCGCCGGGCGCACCATCACCGGCGTCATGCTTGTCGACTCCAGCACCCGGACCAACCAGTACAGTAGCCTCAAAGTACGGACCAGCGTTGCCCTCGCCCCACCCGTCCTGCGGCTACTCGGCCGCACCCGGCTGGCCAAATTAGCAATGTTCAAACTTGGAGCCGGCCTACCACGGCCACTCCGCAACGCTGCTATCGCCGGCAGCGCCAGCCGCACCGCCACCGAAGCAGCCGCGGCCGAAGCCGAACTCTTCCTCTCGGAAATCGACTGGTTAAGCAAGCAGCCCCTTCGGCTCGACGGCGTGGACGTGTGCGTTATCTCCGGGATGAAAGGGTCGAAAATCATCGCAAAAATCCGCCGGGAGCTCATCGCCGCCCACCAAAAAATCGCCGCCGCCGGCCGCTGGGTGCCAGCCACCAAATCCGCGCATAATATTCCCCTGAGCGAGCCGGAACTCATCGCCGAACAAATCATGAACATGGTGGATCGGGCCCGGGTCGCGGCGGCCCAAGAGCCGGTGCTGGTTTAGGTTTTGGGGAGGGGGTGACCTCAGGAACAGTCCCAGTTGTACGCCGCGTTGTGGAAATTGCGCTGCGTTAAATCCTCACGAGTGATAAAGAAATTCACAACACCTGCATCGCCAAACATGACCTCCACCCCATTATCCCTCTCCCAATCTAACTGAAACAGCAGCTCAAACTCACTATCGCTATCGCGCGGATCCTCCTGCGTAAACGTTGCCCACCCCGCGCCGTACACCGATTGTGGAAACTCGAACAGAGAGCTAAACATGGCCTCAATCTCTGGGTCCTCCGAATACCAGTCGATCCCCGTCGCGGCACCGAAATCCTTATCCTCGGAGTTGGGCAGCTGGTCATACAGCACGCCGTCAACGGTGAAATATCCGCCCGATACCGGCGTGTATTCGCTTTGCGACGCCTCCGCCAAGCGACCCCGGCCCAATTCCGACGCGGGAATCAACCGAACCACAAACGACCCAGAGCCACCCGCCAGCTTGTTATACTCCAAACCCAATAGGTCATCATCCGCAATAAAAAATTGCAGCAACCCCTCGGTCGGATAGCCCTCAAGCGGCGGCAGCTTGGCCAGATTCAATTGGGCCAAAAAAATCATGCGATTACCATCACTATCTCGCGGCTCCGGGTAGTCATCCGTCACAAACGCTAACCCACCCACGCGGCTGCCGGTAGGCTCGGCGGCATCGGCGGCGCCCTTCTTCTCCGGGACCCCGGTCAGTTGCAAGGCCACCACGCGCCGGGCGTTGCGGGTGAGAACGTCCCGATACTGGGCGGGAATCTTGGTGATGTCTGGTTGCATAATCGTCATGACTAGCACCATAATGTGTCGATTGGACACCACTCACTAAGGATTCGAACATATATTCTTGCGGTGTCTGGCGGGTTCGGTAGGGTGGAGAATATGTTTACACACACGGAAGGAATTTATGCGGCAGCAAAAAATTTTGGTGGCGATTCCCTTCAGGCTTGGGCCGACGACATTGCCCAAAGCGCGAAGCCCGCACTCTGGTTCACTCTCCTGGACTCTGCCGGGGCCGAAGGCGCCCCAACTATGGAACCCCCGGTGGGCAGTAGCTATGTTGGTGGTCGCCCCGACGTGACGGCGGACTTCGTCTGGCCCACCCAGGACGAAAAACCCCTGACCTTTCTGTTTCAGGTCGACGCTCGGCCATTATTGCCCTACCGCTTGGCGGTCTTCGCCGGGGAGCCCAACGAGCCCGGCGGACACCATGTGGCGTACTTCGACCCCGAGGCACCCACCGAACGGCGGGATAATCCCGCCAACACGTTCCTCTCCGAATGGTTCATGGACCCGGAATTCTTCGAACACTACCATCCGGTCATACCCCACCAGGGGTTGGATATACCCAGGTGGAGTTCCGAGGCACACGACCAGCTCATGGACATACTCCAGGGCCGGCTCCCCGAGGAAGACGACGAATTCGAAGACTTGTACGAAGATTTCCGGCTGATGGCCGAGCCCGATGGTGGGGCGATTATTCGGGTTGGCGGCTACCATGCGGGTATTGGTTTCGATTCCGCGGCGGATGCCGTCGACAAGCTAGGTGGGGCGGTGTCGGACTGGCGGCACCTGGCCACGCTCGACTCCACCCGCGACATGTGCATCGGGGACGCCGGCTATTTCCAGGTGTTGCGGCGCGACCAGGATGGGGCGACGTTTGCCGGCACGGAGTCCAGCTAGGCTTAGGGGCATGTGTTCGTTATGGATTTCGCCGTCGCTGACGCTGACTGGCCAGCTGGTTCGCCTCGAACCCCTCACCCTCGACCACGTTGATGCGCTGCGCGAGGCCGTCCGCGACGGTGAGCTGCACACCGCATGGTGGACCTCGACGCCGAGCCCCGACGCCATGGCCGCCGACATTCGCAACAAATTGGCGCTGCGGGACGCCGGCAGCATGGTGCCGTTCGCCTGCATTCGGCTTGTCGACGGCGTAACCGTGGGCGTGACCACATATTATGACCTTTTCCCGGAGGTTCCCCGACTGGAAATCGGCTACACCTGGAGCCGGGCCAGCAGCCATGGCACCGGCACTAATCCAGACTCAAAACTATTACTGCTCGAATATGCTTTCGAGGAATTGGGGTGTCAGCGAGTGGGAATTCGCACCAAATGGTCAAACCATCAATCCCGGGCCGCAATCGAACGACTGGGGCTGAAGCGCGATGGCATTCTGCGATCCTATGCCAGGTTGCGGAATGGTGTTGTTGATGATGCCGTGCTCTACTCGGCCCTCTCCACCGAATGGCCCGCCATCAAGGCCGGCCTGACGACCCGGGTGAACCGCCACATGACCGATGCGGCACGCGACGCAGCCCAGTAATTGCGTCACTAGCGTCCCCAACTTGTACACTACCTTGCATGGCAGAGAAGGTAGACACGAGCTTCACCGTGGGCACGGAGTTCACGGAAAATGGGCGGACCGGCACGATCCACACCCCGCATGGCGATATTCACACCCCGGCGTTTATCCCCGTGGGCACCAAGGCAACCGTGAAAACGCTCACCCCCGAGCAGGTCAAAGCCACGGGCGCGCAGGCGGTGCTGGCCAACGCCTACCATCTCTACCTCCAGCCGGGCCCGGACATTGTTGACGAGGCCGGCGGTGTTGCCGCCTTCCAAAACTGGGGCGGCCCCACCTACACCGACTCCGGCGGGTTCCAGGTGATGAGCCTGGGCGTGGGCCATAAAAAGGTGCTCATGATGGATCACGTGAGCCAAGAACCGGTGGCCCGCACCGAAAAGAAAGACCGCTACGCCCTGGTGGATGAGGAGGGTGTGAACTTCCGCAGCGTGATCGACGGCTCAAAACACCGATTCACCCCGGAAATCTCCATGCAGATCCAACACCAACTCGGCGCTGACATCATGTTTGCGTTCGATGAGCTGACGGTGTTGGCGGACACCCGGGAATACCAAGAGGCCTCGGTGGACCGCACCCATCGGTGGGCGAAAAGGTGTTTGGATGAACACGATAAGTTGACTCGGGAGCGCGTCGACAAGCCCCTACAATCCCTGTGGGGAGTGGTGCAGGGCGCCCAGTACGAGGACCTGCGTCGCAAAGCAACCCGCGGACTCATAGAACTTTCCAATCAAGCCGAGTCGGAGGGACGACGCGGCTTCGGCGGCTTCGGCATCGGCGGCGCGCTCGAAAAAGAAAACCTCGGCACCATTGTCGGCTGGGTGTGCGACGAACTACCCGCCGCCAAACCCCGCCACCTTTTGGGAATCTCGGAACCCGACGACCTCTTCCGCGCCATCGAAGCGGGCGCAGACACATTCGACTGCGTTGCCCCCACCCGACTCGGACGACGCGGCGGAGCATACACATTAGACGGGCGAGTCAACCTCACCGCAGCCCGATTCAAACGAGATTTCGAACCCATCGACGCCGAATTCGGCGGCTACGTGTCGGAAAACTACACCCGCGCCTACATCCACCACCTCTTCAAAGCCAAAGAATTCCTAGGCGGCACCCTCTGCACAATCCACAACGTGAGCTTCATCGTGCGCCTAGTCGACAACATCCGGGCCGCCATCAACGGCGGATACTACGAAGACTACAAACGCGAATTCTTAGGCAGGTACTATCATTTGTGAGCCTTGATGCGGCGAATAACCAGGTACGTGATCGGCATGACCGCCACCTCAACCAGCGTCTTCCACACAAACCCCACCACCACATAATTCGCCGTATCGCCAACCGTAGAAATCCCGATAACCGGCGCGGCGATCAGGCAAAAAATCAGCGTGTCACCAAACTCGCCCACCACAGTCGACCCCAACAGCCGCTTCCATAAACCCCGCTCGCCCAGCCGATCCTTCATCAACGTGAGCAACCACGCATTGAGCAGCTGCCCCGCCGCATATCCGCTTAACGACGCCACCACAATCCGGGGCACCAACCCCAGGGTGACGGCAAACGCCGCCTGCCCCTCGTAAAACGACGCCGCCGGCAGCAAAATTGCCACATAAAATGTGGAAACCGCAATAATCATGGCGAGAAACCCGGTCCACACCGCGCGCCGGGCCGCCCGAAACCCATAACACTCGCTTATCACATCCCCAATCACATAAGCCGCCGGGAACAGGAAAAACGCGCCATCCGTCACCAGTGGCCCCACCTGCACGCCCTTGGTGGAGACAATGTTAGACAAAACAAAAATCGTGGTGAACAGGGCAAGCAACACCGGATAGGCGGATTTCTGCACCGGAATATATGAAGAACCTGAAAGCATAGCGGATATTCTATATTTACCTATGGCGTATATCATATTGCGGTCTGGGGTGCATGGGAGTATTGCTAAGGATGAAACCACCTATGACCAGGAAAAATATCAAAAATGCTGACCATGATTCGCCATCATGACGACACCTACGCCTACGAGCCCCTCACCCGCAGATGGAGCACCCCCAGACTCGACTACGAACAGGCCCCCGCCCACGAAAAACTCGATCTTCACACCAGGGTTGCCGCAGCCTCCGTGCGCACCGCCGTCATCACCGGCCTGGCCGCCGGAATCCTGCACCACATTCCCATACTCAACCACGCTAACCAGGTGGTGGTGCACCTCACCCTGCCTGGTCGACAACAGCCGCCGCCCAGATCCCAATGGGAAAACAGCATCCTTCGCTACCGATACGCGGTGCTCCCAGATACCGACATATGCCTTATCGGCGGCAACCGCGTTACCACCCTCGCCCGCACCTTCACCGACATATGCACCATCAACGGGGAACTGGAAGGGCTCGCCTTCCTTGAAGCCGCCCTCCACATGGGGCACAGCAAACAAGAATTCCAGGCCTACATAGACCGAAACGACCACCGGTGGGGCATGGCCCGCGCCCAAAAAGTTCTTGACCAGTCCTTATATGGAATCGAATCCGTGTATGAGACCTATGCCCGTTACATTATCACCACCATGCTGCCGGCCCTTCAGGTTGATCCGCAGGCGATCATTCCCATTCCCAGCAGGTGGTATTATGACGGGTTCTCGCGGCGGCGGGTGGATCTCCTGATCGAGCGGTTCATCATTATTGAGATTGATGGGCGGATAAAATACCAGCAAAGCCAAGACAAACTTATCGAGGTGCTCTCCGACCAGGTGTATCGAGAAAAGCACCTGATTCGCCACGGCTACCATGTGCTGAGATTCGCCCCCTGGGAACTCAAAACCCTTTTGATCCCCACCCTCACCCAAACCCTGGACATGCTGCGCTGCGACCACGCGCCTGACGTCCACCAGATTCCCAACCTACAGGCCGGGCACCCATCGTGGGATAACCGGTTCGCGGTCGCCTAAGTAAGGCTGTTGTGGTCCGGGGGTTGGGCTGGGGTCTGCTGAGGCCGGGCGGGGGCTTGGGGTGTGGCGGGCGACTAGCTTTGCGGCCTTTTGCGGCTTGGGCAGCCGTTTTCCCTTGAAACTCTGATCCTCGTTGCCCTGAATTGGGTGCGGGTTTTTGTTTGAGGTGTGGGTAGCAGATTTGATAAGCATGGTGTTTGGTTTTTGGGCGGTGATCACCCTGCGGATTTGGGGCAGGCAGGAATGGAAACCAAGCTTAGAACCTGTGCAGCCCAGGGTGGTGGCGCTTCCCGGTGTTGCCAGGAGGGGCTGGGGACGGTCGGGGGTGCGGCTGCAGGTTTGATAAGCTCGATTTCCGGGTGTGGGCCCTCGGGCTTGGGCTTGTTTTGGAGCAAAATCCGAGGAAGTTAGCGAGAGGGGAGTCCGCGATCCAGTAGCCTGAGGGATTGGAGGGGCAGGGGAATTTGGCTTCATACTTGATAAGCATGGTCTTTGGTTGGCGGCAGGAATTTTCCTGCGGATTCAGGGTGGCGTGGGCCGGCTCCGGGAGAAAACCGAGCTTAGCAAATATGCTGCCGCCTCGGGGGCCGGGATGGGGTGGGGCGATGCACGGCGGGGTGGTACGGCAGGGTGGGGGCGCCACGCCACAAGGCGCCACGGCCATGGGCACTGCCACGGGCGCCACGGGCGCTACGGGCCCAGCCCGGCCCGACCGGTAGGGGATAATTAGGATATATGCCATGACAGATTTTGTAGGTGCGGGCCGGTATGCGCCCAGTCCCAGCGGGGACCTTCATTTCGGGAACCTCCGTACGGCGGTGCTGGCCTGGTTGTTCGCTAGAACAACTGGTCGAGCATTCTATCTCCGGGTGGAGGACATTGATACTGGGCGGTCGTCGGCAGAGTCGGCGGCCCAGCAGATCGCCGATTTGGCGGATTTAGGCCTGGATTGGGATGGGGAGGTGCTGTACCAGTCGCAAAGATTTGAGGATTATGCTGCGGCTTTGGTGAAATTACCGCACTACGAATGCTATTGCTCTCGGAAAGAAATAGCCGAGGCATCCCAGGCGCCGCACAGTATACCGGGCCACTATCCGGGGACCTGCCGGGACCTCACGGAAGACGAACGCATGTTCAAACGGGCCGAATTGATTGGGCAAGGGCGGGTGCCGGCCCTGCGGCTCCGGGCCGAAGTTACCAAGTGGCAGATCCACGACTATTACGCCGGGGAGGTGGTGGGAGAAGTCGACGACATGGTGCTGCGCCGGGGCGGGTCGCAACCAGACTGGGCATATAACCTGGCCGTCGTCGTAGACGACGCCTACCAGGGGGTGGACCAGGTGGTTCGGGGTGATGACCTGCTGAGCTCCGCACCACGGCAGGCCTACCTGGCGCATCTCCTCCAACTGCCGGTGCCGGAATATGTGCATGTGCCGCTGGTCATGAATGCGGCCGGCCAACGGCTGTCAAAACGGGACGGGGCGGAGGTTACCCTGCGAAGCATGCGGCCGCAAGAGATGTTCCCGCGCATCGCGGCGTCGTTAAGCTATGGGGCGGAAACACCCCAAGAGCTGCTGGAACAGTTCCGGCCGGAGCGGCTTTCGCGCGAACCGTTCGTGCTAAAATAACTCGGTGGCCTCATCTGCATCAAACCGAACACCCGCATCGGCCGCAATCGCCGCAGCCGTCGCGCGGATCGTGGACCGGTCGCAGGGGAGGGCGAACAGGTCAATGTGGGATAGGAGCTTCTTCGTGATTGGGCGCTTCGCATCCCAAAAAACCAGGGACTGGATAAACGCCTGACACTCGGGGCTACGGAGGATTGCCGTGACCAGGGCCGCATGCGTGCTGTTTTCAAACGGCAGAAAATAACAGGTGTCGTCCAATACCACCGGCCGGGCACCACGCGGTGTTTTAGCCTGCGTGACCAGCTGAAACCGGGACTCCTTGTGCATGCCGGAACAGCTCACCTTCAAGGGGGCAAACGTGTAGTCGCCGTGGCCAAACACCGAAAACCGGGGACGATTCCGGTAAATCATCGACTTGCGATTGTCTAGGGCGGCGGCGTGCCCAATGAGGTAGCGCCACACCTTCGGCGCCGTGTATTGCAGGTGGGCGGTGTCCTCACCAAATTTGTGCTGCGGCACCAGCACCCATCGGGAGGGGTGTTGATGGCGGCCCCGAAACACATCAGTGCCCTTGAGCAGGGGATACACGTATTCGGATTCCAAATTCTCCGGGAACGAAGTGAATTCGAACACCCGGGCGGCATCATGCTTCAGGCCAGACCGCCACGTATAGGGGCTGGGGCCGTCGGCGGAACGAACCAACTGGTAGGCATCGAGATCCGATACGAGCGTGGTTCCGACAACACCCCAACGGCGGGCAATCTTGCCGGCGCCTTCGAATAGGTTTTCGTGTACATCAATGGCGTAGTTTCCCTGGGGGAGCGCCGGGTCGATGGTGAGCGTAAACCAGCAGGCATCGACCTCCGCGTTAAACCAGCGGCGGGCGTTGATGGGGTAGAGAGCGGCCGTGGCCACCTGGATGCGGGCCCGGGCACACTCCACAAGAACATTGCGCGCAACATGAGTCTTGCAGAGCATGCCCAGGCGCAGCGGTTGGCCCCGCAGCTCCGTGAGGGCCTTGAGAATAATGTATTCGCACACGTCAAAGTTGGAGCTTCCCAGCAGGGCGGCAATGCCCGGCATCCCCTTATAGTTTTTCTTCGGGGGAATATTATTCGATTCCATGCGGTTGAGCTCCGCGGCGGTGACCCACGGCGGATTCCCAATAACGAACAGCGGCGCGGTCGGGTCCGGCCAGGAAATGTCAGCCAGGTTGCGGGTGAATATGTTGGCGTGCGCCACCGTGCCATAGTTGCGCGCCACCTGCACATAATCGGCGTTAATGTCGATCCCATACCTGATTGACGTCGGGTTTCGTTCCTTGGCCGCCCGCAGAAACGCGCCCCGCCCGCACGTGGGTTCCAGCACCCGAATCGGCCCATGCTGCGGCAACGCCAGCACCTCCAGGCAGCGGCGCGCCAGTGCCAGCGGGGTTTGAAAATCGCCGAATTCGTTGTTGGGCATACCGCCACTGTAATTCCCCGCTTGCCGACGAGCTCACGTGGCTAACCCAATTCTGGGGTAATATCCGTGGGGAAATACGAAATCAGTAATTGCTTCAGATTCCGAATATATGTGCGGGGCGCCCGGGAGTTGGCGTGATTTTAGTACCAGACTCACGCAATTTCTCCCCCTTGCGGGGGTGGACCTGATGGCCGTTGCGGCGGATGATCGGAGCGCCCTTCCGCCCCCGGCAAGTGTCCCCAAGAACTGAACTTGAAAAGGGTGTTTTTGGTTGGCATGCTCCCCGATTTGGGGGTGGAGTGGGGAAGGTGACATTGAACCGGTCAGGGTGATGGGGAGCACTGTTTTTCTGGAGGTTTCGGTCGGGAGGTGGGCGTCGCAAAGCAAAACCCCGGCTCTGGGAAAGAACCGGGGTGATAGAGCGGAGGATGTGGGATTTGAACCCACGAGGGGCGTTAGCCCCGCACGCGTTCCAGGCGTGTGACATAGGCCGCTAGTCGAATCCTCCAACGTACATGCGTATGTACCACGGACACTTTACCTAACTGTGCAGCAACTTCCAAATCCACCCGCGCGCCCGGCCCTGTCCAGCGGAAACGGCGGCTGGTTGGGTTTATCGGCAACTTTCGGCTAGAGTCAAGTGCAGGACTTCGCATGGCGTATATCTCGTGAACCCCCCCAGGGCAGGAATGCAGCAAGGGTCAGCGGGCTCTGACGGGTGTGCGGAGTCCCCTTTTGTGTTTTTGGGGCAGGGGTTTGGGGGTTGCTGGAAACCGCGGCGAAAACTGGGGGATGACGCTAAAGTTTGTTGGAGAAATCCCAACCATACTGTTACCTAAGGTGGATCATCGTGACCCTACGTGACTATGACGCTGAACGCCTCGCAGCCTTCACCAAAGACATCAACGCAAAATACGACGAGCTCAAGGCCCGCAACCTCACGCTCGACCTCACCCGCGGCAAGCCATCCGCCGAACAACTGGACTTCTCCAATGCCATCCTGGCCCTGCCCGGCGTGGACGACTACCGCGCCGCCGACGGCACCGACTGCCGCAACTATGGGGGCCTGACCGGCATCAAAGACATTCGCGCCCTCTGGGCCGAAGCCCTCGGCCTGCCGGTCGACAATGTGATCGCCGGCGACGCCTCCAGCCTGAACATCATGTTCGACCTCATCTCCTTCGCCTTCATGTTCGGCACCAACGATTCCGAGCGGCCCTGGCGGGACGAGCCCAAGGTCAAATGGCTGTGCCCGGTTCCCGGCTACGACCGGCACTTCAGCATCACCGAACTGTTCGGCTTCGAGATGCTCCACGTCCCCATGACCGACGACGGCCCCGACATGGCCGTGGTCAAGGAACTGGTCAAGGATCCCGCGGTCAAGGGCATGTGGACTGTTCCCATCTTCGGTAACCCCACCGGCGTGACCTTCTCCGAGGCCACCTGCAAGGAACTCGCCGCCATGGACACCGCTGCCCCCGACTTCCGCATTATTTGGGACAACGCCTACGCCATCCACACCCTCACCGACGAATTCCCGGTTGTCTACAATGTGTTGGAGCTGTCCGCGGCGGCCGGCCACCCCAACCGGTTCTGGTTCATGTCTTCCACTTCGAAGATCACCCACGCCGGGTCGGGCGTGTCCTTCTTCGCGTCCTCCACCGCCAACCTGGACTGGTACGCCAGCTACGCCAACATTCGGGGCATCGGGCCGAACAAGATCAACCAGCTAGCCCACGCAAAATATTTTCAGGATGTGGCCGGACTCAAGGCCCTCATGCAGAAGCATGCCGGTTCGCTCGCCCCCAAGTTCGAACGGGTGCTCACCATTTTGGAGGAACGCCTCGGCGACTACGGCGTGGCTACCTGGACGAAGCCGAAGGGCGGCTATTTTATCTCCCTGGATGTGGTGGATGGTACCGCCAGTCGGGTGGTGGAGTTGGCGAAGGAGGCCGGCATTGCCCTGACCGCCGCCGGTTCCTCCTACCCGCTAAAGCAGGACCCCAACGACCGCAACATTCGGTTGGCACCGTCCCTGCCGCCGGTGTCCGAGCTGGAGGTTGCCATGGATGGCGTGGCTACCTGCGTGCTCAAGGCCGCCGCGGAGAAAGCCGCAGCCAGCTAAGTCGCTTTACGACGCGGCGGGCGTGGGCGGTGGGCGGCGGGTGTCGGCGCTGCTGGTGGTCAACGCCGGTGGGGCCCAACCCCAACCCGCAAGGCGCGTGTCCTGCCGCACCGCCGCGTTGCTCCCGCCGCGCCACACTGCACCAGCCGCACGAGTTGCGCCGCGATTCCGAGCCCAACGTAACCTAAGAAAGTATGCAATGGATATTCATGAAACCGCCGCCTGGATCGATGGTCTATTCGATGGAGAAATGAGTCTTCACGAGGCGAAACGGGAGGAAGGGTATCCCACTATCCTGGCGACTTTCGAAACGGAAGAACAAATATCCCTCTGCTCGACCATGGGATTTAACGAGGTGGACACAGGGCTGGAATCGGGTGGGCTCGATGTGAGGTGTGAGTTTTTCACGATCACGGAAGCGTCGCAAAGCGATGCCATGCACGTCGTGGACGCTACTGTGCAAACGCTGGTGCAGGCCAATGGCACGCTGCATGCGCAACCCGACACTATTATCCCCGGCATTGGCCTGGCGGTGCTGCCCGAACATCTCACCGTTTGCCATGGGCTTTTCGTGGCCCCGGAGGTGTGGGGGCCGTCGGTGCCGCAGTTTATCGAGGAAGATCGGTGGACGCTCATGCTGGAATTGCTGCTGATTACCGAGGACGAGTTCAACTACGCCGTCACCTACGGCGCGCGAGACCTCCTGGATGAGCTGGAAAAAACCGGGGTTAACCTGCTCGATTGGCAACGGTAGCCCAGTTACTATTGTGTCCGCATGTGGTAGGCGTCATGCGGTAATCTGGAACCCGTGGCTTTATATCGCAAATATCGCCCGGGTTCCTTCAACGAACTGGTCGGTCAAGAACAAGTAACCGTGCCACTGTCGGCGGCGCTCGACAATGGCCGAATCAACCACGCCTACCTATTCTCCGGCCCCCGCGGTTGCGGCAAAACCTCCTCTGCCCGCATTATGGCCCGTTCGCTCAACTGTGTGAATGGGCCCACCTCAAAACCCTGTGGAAAATGCAACTCATGTGTGTCCCTTGCCGCCAACGGGCCCGGCAACCTGGACGTGACCGAGCTCGACGCCGCCAGCCACAACGGTGTTGACGACATGCGAGAACTCCGCGACCGCGCCATGTTTGCGCCAGCCGAATCCCGCTACCGCATCTTCATCATCGACGAAGCACACATGATAACCAACCAGGGTTCGAACGCACTTTTGAAAATTGTGGAGGAGCCGCCCGCGCACCTCATCTTCATTTTCGCCACCACCGAACCCGAAAAAGTGATCGGAACCATCCGGTCCCGCACCCACCATTATCCCTTCCGTCTGCTCACCCCCCAGGCCATGCGTGGCCTGTTGGAACGCACCGTCGCTGCCGAAGGCGCCATCATTGAAGAATCCGTGTATCCGCTGGTCATCCGCGCCGGCGGCGGCTCACCCCGCGACACGCTCTCCATCCTCGACCAACTCCTCGCCGGCACCGGCCCCGACGGCCTCACCTACCAATACGCCCGCATGCTCCTCGGCGTCACCGACGACACGCTTATCGACGCCACTATCGCAGCCCTCGCCACCAACGATCGTGCCAGCCTCTTCACCACGGTCGATGACGTCATCGAGGCCGGCCTGTCGCCCCGAAAATTCTCCGAAGACCTCCTCGACCGCCTGCGCGACCTCATGCTGCTCCAGGCCGTCCCCGATGCCGTCAACCTGGGGCTGGTCGACGCCCCCACGGATCGGGGTGAAATTCTCCTGCAACAAGCACAAGAGTTCGACTCGCAACGAATTCCCCGGATCGCCGGCATTCTCAATGACGGCCTCAGCAGCCTCAAAGGCGCAACCAGCCCCAGGCTGCTGCTGGAAATCCTTTGCGCAAAAATGCTCATAGAGCCGGGAGGACAAGCGGCCCCCGCACCTGCGCTATCCGCACCTTCTGCGCGGCCTACGCCAGCCGCTCCCGCATCGACACCATCATCAAAATACGAGCGGCCCTCCCAACGTCGCGCCCGCGAAGCCCAAGAAGCCCGTAACGTGGCCGAAAAACCCGAGGTTGTCGAGGCAGTGGCCGAGGCGAAACCCCAGGAACCCGAGGAATCCCCGGAAACCCAGTCGACGCCGCCCCAGCCGGCGTCGACAAGCGTGCACGTGCAACCCATTGACGCCATCAAAAACGCCTGGGACAAAATCCGCTCAACAGTATCGAAAACCAATGCGGTTGCGGGCATCCTCCTCACCGGGGCCCAGCCTTTGGGCATTGCGGATGAAACGCTGGTTCTGGGGCACAACACGGGGGCGCTGGCTTCGCGGCTCAACGCACCCGAACACAACGCCACAATCCAGAGTGCTGTTTTGGAAACCACCGGGCTAGAGCTGGAAGTGCGATGCGAGGTGGGCACCAACCCAAAAGCGTTCGGCTTTGAGACCGACAGCCCAAAGCCCGTATGGAACCCCGAACAGGATGCCGGCGAGGCCGGGAGCGACGGGGATGCCCAAGAAACCGCTGCGCAAGAGGCGGAATCGACCAATCCAGTGGCGGCCGAGCAGGTGGAACCAGAGCCCGCACCGGAGTCGACACAGCCCGAGGGGGTGGTGGAACCAGCAGAATCAGGGCACACACCGAAGCTGGCGAAGTCTGACGTGGATTCGGGGCTCGTACAGTTGCCTGAGGATGCGACAGAACCGGAAGCCACGCCACCCTCGCCGCCCACGCCGGAGCCCGCACGGGAAGTCGCGCCGGAGCCCGAGCCGTCTGCACCCCCTGTACCACCCGCGCCTGTAGCTCCGGAAGACACCTGGGGTGAACCCGCGCGACTCGGCGGAGCACCAGAATCCGCGCCTGACATGCCCAAATCAGACAGTGCTGTCGTTCCTGAAGACGCTTCTGAGGCCGGCACCAACCCTGCTGTCTCGCCTAACCAGCAGTCCAGCACCGCCAACCCTGCTGCCGAATCGGCAACCAGCATTTGGGGGCAACCGGCACAGCTAGGGGGCGGTGGAGGGCCTACCCACCAGTCCGCCCACCAGCCAACTCACCAACCCACCTACCAGGCGCAGCCCGCCCAACCGGCACACGAACGACCCGCACCCCAAGCGCAAACCCAACCTCAGCCATCGGCAAAACCCACGACCTCAACGTGGCGGGAACGGGCGCGCCGGGGAAATAAACTCCTGGCAGAGCAACAAAATGCGCCCCGGTTCTCGGATGGTACCCCGGCGCCGCCAGAACCATCGGAACCATGGGACGCACCCCCACCGCCCCCACCGCCGGCTGATGTGCCCGAGATGTCGGCGCCGGAGCCCGGAGCGGAAGCTGGTTTCGGGGCTGGGGCAGCGCCGATGCCTGGAGCTGCGCCCGGTCAGCCGGTGCCGCCTGCGCCCAAGGGAGCACCCGAGCCTTCTGAGCAGCGGGAATCAGTGGTTCCTGCGACGCCGGTGGGTCCCGCGGGTCCGGTGTCGCCTGGAGCGTCGGCGCCCACTACGTCGATAGCCTCCGCGTCTGCGGCATCCGCGGCCCCCACACGGGCATCCCAGAACGCAGCCCCCGCCCCCGGTTCCGCCCCTGATAGCGGTAGCAGCCCTGGTGCCGGCACCAGCAACGATTCATCCCACCGGCGCCCCCACCGCCAGCACCATCAGTCCCGCCAGCACCACCGGCCTGGTGATAAGGAGGCCGAGATGATGCACCAGGCGGCCACGGAGCTGGGGGAGCACGACCATCGTGATGCCATGACCATTGCGATTTCCCTGGTGGAGCAGGAGCTTGGGGGGCGCGTCGTATAGTCGTCGTAGAGCGAAAGCGTTGTGGCCCGGCGCGTGTCTGAGTATGCATGATAGCTGCTATGGCAGGTACACTTGAGCGGCGAAACTCTAGAGAAAGGCAAAATGATGAGTCAACCTGATATGTCCGATATTTTGGCCCAGGCGCAGGAAATGCAGGCTAAGCTTCAGGCGGCGCAGGAAGAGATTATGTCGTCCATTGTGATTGGGCAGGCCGGCAATGGGCTGGTGTCGGTGTCGATGCAGGGTTCCGGCACTGTCACGTCGGTGAACATTGATCCGAAGGTGATCGACCCCGAGGATCCCGACACTTTGCAGGACCTCCTGGTTGGCGCCTACAACGATGCGCACGGCCAGCTCGCCAAGATCGCCCAGGATAAGATGGGGCCCCTGCAAGGCGCCATGGGTGGCTTCGGATTCTAGTCTGCATATTATGCATCCCCGGCCCCTTGTGGTCGGGGTTTTCCTTTTGCTTTACGACGCCCTCCCGGCCGGCCCCACCCCTTGTGCCTTGCACACCTCCGGCAGCATGTTTGCTAAGCATGGTTTTCTGTTTCTGTTGTGCTCAATCCCCAGGAGCAGGCTTGCCCTAATACCGGAAACCATGCTTAGCAGTCGTGAAGCGGGGTGGGTTGATTGGTTTTCTTCCAGGACAGTTTTAGCCCTCGGTCACATTGCAGATCTGCTAAGCATGGTTTTCTTTTTCTGGTGCACTAAATCACCAGGGGTCGGCTGGCTCTAAAACTGGAAACCATGCTTAGAACTATTGCTACCACCTGAGGTTAAAGATACCTTCATCAGTCTGCTTAAGCTTCAATTCTTCTAAGCATGGTGTTTGGTTGCTGTGGTTGGTTTTCCCTGGGTTTTGCAGCTGACTGGGATGAAGACCATGCTTAGCAAACGTGCGGCATAGTTGTGGTGTTGGTGTGGGGTGCTGCCGCCCAGTAGCAGCCCAATCAGCTCACTTTGCCGCATACTTGCTAAGCATGGTTTTGGGTGAAATCCGGTTGCTACAGGGTCGCCAGAACACGGAAACCATGCTTAGAATAGTTGAAGCCTAAGCTGGCTGGTGAAGGTGCCTTGAACCCCGGGTGATAGCAATGGTTTTAATCATGGCCTTCGGTGAAATCGGCCCCTGTGGGATCTTCCTTGGGGGAAGAACATGCTTATCTGTTTTGCTACTAGGGTCGGCTGTGGGGATCCGTGGAGCTTCAATAGTTCTAAGCATGGTGTTTGGTTGATGCGGCAGGATTTCCCTGGGGCTTTGTGGTCCGCCGGAATAAAGACCATGCTTAGAACACCTGAAGCCCTGGGTGTGTCGCGCCCCGCCCCGCAACACGCAGCGCCGCCCCGCCCCGTTGTTTCATGTCCGGGCGGTGTGGGAGAATCAACGTTGAGTGATGAAAGGATGAGGTGCGGTGTTTGAAGGTCCGTTGCAGGATTTGATTGATGAATTGTCGCGTCTGCCTGGGGTGGGGCCGAAGAGTGCGCAGCGTATCGCGTTTCACCTGCTGCATGTGGATCCGATAGACATTACTCGGCTGCAGGCTGCGCTGGGGGCCGTCCAGCAGGGGGTGAGTTTTTGCCGGATCTGCCACAACATTTCCCGGGATGAGGTGTGTCGGATTTGCGCGGATTCGGGCCGGGACCGGTCGACAATTTGCGTGGTTGAAGAGCCCAAAGACATCCAGGTTCTCGAACGTACTGGCGAATTCAATGGGCGGTATCATGTGCTCGGTGGGGCGTTGGATCCGCTAAATAGCATTGGCCCGAAAGAGTTGAACATTACTGCCTTGTTGCAGCGGATCGGCGGGGTGTTGCCGGATCGGGAGTTGGCGGATTCCACCCCGGAGCAGCCATTATTCGACACCACCCCGGAGATCACCGAGGTGATTCTTGCCACCGACCCCAACACTGAGGGGGAGGCCACCGCGAGCTATTTGGCGCGGCTGCTCAAGGATTTTCCGGGGCTGGTGGTGTCTCGTCTCGCATCCGGCATGCCATTGGGCGGCGATTTGGAGTTTGTGGACGAGCTCACCTTGTCGCGGGCGCTCAGCGGCCGACTAACGCTGTAGCCGTTCCCTCCGCAGCTTGTCGACGACCGGAAGGTCCAACGGCTGCAGTTCGGACATGGGCATGTCCAATGCCCACGCTAGGAGAAGATCCGCCAGTTGGGGGTTCCGGGCCAGGACCGGCCCGTGCATGTAGGTGCAGATGATACTACCCTGAACTGCGCCTTCGTAGGTGGGCTGCTCGGTATCGGAGTTGCCCACCCCATGGGTGACGATGCCTAATGGTTTCGCATCCGACCCGAGAATGCTGGAGCCGAAATGGTTGCCGAACCCGGTGAGCGGTTCGGTGAGGCCGGCGGTGATGCCGCCATCGTTGGGATGGGGGGTGGATTGGAGTTCTCCGATGAACCGCTTTTTCAGGCTGCCGGTGGTAGCGTCGATAAGCCCGGCACCGGTGACCATCCTATTGTCGGCGCGGAACGATTCACCAAGAACCTGCAACCCGGCGCAGATCGCCAGGATGGGTCGGCCGGCCGCCGCTGCTTTGTGCAGGCCACCGTCGGTGTTGATGTGCTCCGCGGCAAGGATTTGGGCGGTGTCTTCGCCACCGCCGAGGCAGTACACGTCGAGGCTGGTGGGGATGGGGTCGCCAAGGTGGATGCGCACGATGTTTGCGTCGAAGCCACGCATGCGGGCGCGTTGGCGTAGCACGAGGGCGTTGCCGTCATCACCGTAGGTGCCGAGTACGTCGGGCAGAACCAAACCAATCTGTAGGGTGCTCATTTAATGTGTCTCCGCTTCAATCCGGCGCACCAATGCGCGTTTAAGATCCCGAAATGCCGTATAGTTGGCCAACACTTCCACTCGGCCTTCCGGGCAGGCCAGAATGGCGTCTATCATATTGTGGACGAGTTCGTGTTGAATGTCGGCGTAGGTGAGGCGCACCGCGAGGTCTGTGCCGCGTTCCCCGGAGGCTTTCACCGCGAGTTCGCCAAAGTCTTCAAATCGGACATCCCACAGCCAGGACAGGTCTTCCCCGTCCGCGACTTGGCCGTTGACAGCAATAACGAGGCCGTCGGCGGTGCGGTCCACCATGGACATGGCTTCCTGCCAGCCGGCCGGGTTTTTGGCGAGGAGGAGGTGTATGTCTCGGTTGCCGAGCCGGAGGGTGGAGTATCGGCCGGCCACATCGTCCACGGTTTCGACCGCGGACATTGCCACGTCGAGGGGGATGCCGAAGCATTCCACGGCTGCCGCGACTGCCTGGGTTGCGTTCCCCCGGTTGGCGGTTCCCGGTAGTTTCAGGGCGAGTGGCGCTATATCGTTGGTGGGGGTGTGGATGCCTTCTGGGGTGATGGTCCAGGTGGGTTCCGGTCGGCGGAATATTGTGCCGTCGGCCAGTGGTTGGACGGCTTCCCACGTGCCGTCCGGGTGGTGGATGATGCGCCCACCGGTTCGGGGGCAGGACACTGAGTCGCCTTTCCAGCCGGCGCCGGCCGACACCCACACCACGTTTTTCGCTTCCCACGCCACCGAGGTGACCAGCACATCGTCACAGTTGGCGATGACGGTCATGGTTGGGTGGTTGAGGACGCATTGCCGGAGGGCGCGTTCGATTTTATTGATTTCGCCCACCCGGTCGAGTTGGTCCCTCGAAAGGTTGAGGAGCACCAGGCAGGATGGTTGTAGCCGGTCGGCCACCGAGGGGACGTGGAGTTCGTCGCATTCTAAGACCACGTGGCTGGCTTCTTGGCCGGCCATGAGGGCGGTGATAATGCCGGCGTCCATGTTGTCACCACCTTCGTTGGTGGCTACTTGGTGCGCGCTGCGAATCGCGGTGGCGAGCATTCGGGTGGTGGTGGATTTACCGTTGGTGCCGGTGATGAGCGCGACCGGCCGGCCGAATCCCAGGTTTTTCATGATCTGGGGGTCGATTTTTTCCGCAACCAGTCCGCCAATCATGCCGCCGGAGCCACGCCCGGTGGCACGAGAAGCGAAAGTAGCAAGCCGCGCCAGCCCAATGGCCGCCCTGGTGCGCGCGCGTAAACGAGGGAACTTCATGAGGAAAGAGTCTAGTCCTAAACTATCGCCTGGAAACTCGCCGACTGCCCTTTTTCCGTGGTTGGCGTGTTGATCGCCCGGTAATTGAGCGAAGTACCGGCGAAGTTTCCGGCGGCGGGGTTGGTTCGCCGGGGGTAATTTGTGTGGTGCTGACTAATGTGAGGAACTCATCATCTGCCATGAGTGGCACGCCTTTTCGGGCCGCATGCATGGCCTTGCCGGACAGGTTATTTTGCTTGTTGCATACCACCAGCGATGTTTGTCGCGTCACCTTTTCGGAGTAGGAGAGGTCGTGCGTGGTGATTGCCCGAATGATGTCGTCGGGGTCTGCGGTGATTTCGGGGGCCACGACGATTTGCATGCCCTGGACCAGGGTGCCGGCGAACACGCCCGGGTTGTGGAATTTTGGGGTGGCATTTGCCGCAGCCACCCGGATACTGGAGCGTTGCAGCCCGAACCGGTCTGGTTGGAGTTCGTCCGGCTTGACGACGACCACGTGGTCGGGGTCGCGGAAGAACATGTCGGCCACCAGGAGGGTTTCCGCCCGGGTGACGTCGAATTCTGGTTGGCGGGCCCGTTCCACTGTTGCGGTTGCCGGCTCGCACTCCACCCCCAGCATTCGTGCAACCGTTCGAATGCGGGTGTCGGGGAGGTCCACGCCCCGCCGCCGGGCGGTGGCCAGCATGTCGACGATTCCCACCGGCCGGGGCACGTGCCCGACGCGTTGCCGGCGCCGGGGTTTTCCTCGGCTTCCCCGCCGCCGGTTTGCCCGGGCGGCCGCTGTCATTGCCCGCCGCGCTTCTTTATGGATGAACCCCCACACCAGTGGCACATTATGGGTGATCATGGTGCGGCCGTCTATGGTTTTGCCCAATGCTTTGAGGATGGAGCTGAAGGATTTCCCGTCGGCGATTTCCTCCCGGGATAACCCGTGCATGTGTTTGGGGCCCGGATCGTCCGGCACCGATAGCACCGCGTGGAAGTCGGAATCCGGCTCCCCGGAGGCGGTCAACACCACCGCATCAATGACCACCAGCTGCGCGGTTGACGGGTGAATGCCCGTGGTTTTCACGGTCACGGCCACAAAAGGGGTGCGGGCCAATTCCTCGGCCCGCTCCTGGGACACCTCCCGGGGTTTCGGGGTGGCCGCGGGGGATTCCGGTTGCGGTTGGGATTGGGATTGTGGTTTGTGTGCCGCGCCGCCCGACCGGCGGCGCCGAGAACGCCGGCGTGGATCAGTGGTCATAACGGTTTAGTGTAGCCGGTTGTACCGGCTTTCCCACCGTTGGCGCGTCGTAAAGCTTAAAAAGCCTGGTATGCGCGGTTCACCGCCGACGTGACCGCCTTCAGCGACGCATAGGTGATAGATCCGGCGATGCCCACACCCCACACCTTCTGGCCGTTCACGTCGGCGAAAATGTAGGCGGCGGCCTCCGCGTCATCACCCGCGGTCCGGGCGTGCTGGGTGTATTCCTGCACCTCAACATCGATCCCCAACTGCTCCAGCGCATTCGCGTACGCCGCGATCGGACCATTGCCCGTGCCACTGACCGTCACCGATTCCCCTTGGAACCGCAGCTCGGCCGTGATCTTCGCCTGGTCCCGTTCCGTCACCGCTGCATCAACATGCATGGCTACCTGCTCCAGGGGGGTGGTCGCATCCAGGTAGGTTTCGGCGAAAATGTCCCACATGGCCTTCGACTCGATCTCGCCGCCCTGCGCATCGGTCACGTCCTGCACCACCGACGAGAACTCCACCTGCATGGGCCGCGGCAACACCATGCCATGATCCGTCTTCATGATGTAAGCCACGCCACCCTTGCCGGATTGCGAATTCACCCGAATCACTGCCTCATAGTTTCGGCCCACATCCTTCGGGTCGATCGGCAGGTAGGGGACCTCCCACAGTTCGTCCCGCAATTCCTCCCACTTCACATCGCTGTGGTTTGCGCCCGGATGCACCCGGGCGGCCATCGCATCCAGCCCCTTATTCACCGCATCCTGGTGCGACCCGGAGAACGCGGTAAACACCAGGTCACCGCCGTAGGGATGCCGCTCCGGCACCCGCAGCTGGTTGCAGTACTCCACCGTGGAGCGAATCTGGTTGATATTGGTGAAATCAATCTGCGGATCCACGCCCTGCGTCAACAGATTCAACCCCAGCGTGACCAGGCACACGTTGCCGGTGCGTTCGCCGTTCCCAAACAGGCAGCCCTCGATCCGGTCCGCACCGGCCATGAACGCCAGCTCGGCGGACGCCACCCCAGTGCCCCGATCGTTATGCGGGTGCAGCGACAAAATAATGGAATCCCGCCGGTTCAAATTCCGGTGCATCCACTCGATCGCATCCGCATACACGTTCGGAGTAATCATCTCCACCGTGGACGGCAGATTAATAATGATCGGATTCTCCGGGGTGGGGTCCATGACCTCCACCACCGCGTCCACCACTTCCTTCGCGTACGCCAATTCGGTGCCGGTAAACGACTCCGGGGAATACTCCCACCGCCAATTCGTGTTCGGGTATTCCTTGGCGATCGTTTTAATCAATTCGCCGGCATCCGTAGCCAACTTCTTGATTGCGGCTTTGTCCTTACGGAACACCACATTCCGCTGCAAAATCGACGTGGAATTATAGAAGTGCACAATCACATTCTTCGCGCCCTCGCAGGCCTCGAATGTGCGGCGAATCAGGTGCTCCCGGGCCTGTACCAGCACCTGAATGGTTACATCATCCGGGATCATGTCCTGTTCGATGATCTCCCGAACAAAATCGAAATCGGTTTGTGATGCCGACGGGAACCCCACCTCAATCTCTTTGTAGCCCATCTGCACCAGCAGGTTAAACATGCGGCGTTTTCGCTCCGGGCTCATCGGATCAATCAGCGCCTGGTTTCCGTCCCGCAAATCCACCGCACACCAGGCTGGCGCGTGCGTGATCTTGTTATCCGGCCAGGTGCGGTCCGGCAGGGTGACGTCCTCAACCTCCTGGGCGAATGGCTGATAGCGGTGCGCCGGCATGGCGGAACCGCGCTGTTTATTCCATTTTGGCTGGTCTGCGGGCGGCTCCCCGGCAGGTTTGGTGATGTCGCTAGTGGGGGCGGAAATAAAAGTGTCATGGATGGCCATGGTGAAAATCCCTTTAAAACAGTTGATGTGATATGTCACGGCCGGCACTTGAAAAGTCGATGCGAAACCCCGCGACGGGGAGCCGGCCGTTGATCCTCAACAGATTCTAGACCCAAGACCCGCCGCGGCTCAGAAGGAGGAGGCCATGAAGGCGGCCCGCACACGCACGCAGCATGCGTCACATCATACCGCAATTTGTTGAATCCGGCATACTTTCCCTCCCCACTC